>WLWD01000568.1_pt1 | contig 241255 bp, 157 predicted proteins | sample 6712731 | NCBI WGS metagenome assembly WLWD01 (sample SAMN12718690, study PRJNA576275) | sponge metagenome | isolation source: marine sponge | host: Mycale hentscheli | place: New Zealand: South Island, Marlborough, Capsize Point | collected 2014-11-01
AATTACTATTGATTCATAGGGTAAACAATATCTAATAAATATTGCTGGCAATTACTATTGATTCATAGGGTAAACATTATCTAATAAATATTGCTGGCAATTACTATTGATTCATAGGGTAAACAATATCTAATAAATATTGCTGGCAATTACTATTGATTCATAGGGTAAACATTATCTAATAAATATTGCTGGCAATTACTATTGATTCATAGGGTAAACAATATCTAATAAATATTGCTGGCAATTACTATTGATTCATAGGGTAAACAATATCTAATAAATATTGCTGGCAATTACTATTGATTCATAGGGTAAACATTATCTAATAAATATTGCTGGCAATTACTATTGATTCATAGGGTAAACAATATCTAATAAATATTGCTGGCAATTACTATTGATTCATAGGGTAAACAATATCTAATAAACATTGCTGGCAATTACTATCGATTCATAGGGTAAACAATATCTAATAAACATTGCTGGCAATTACTATCGATTCATAGGGTAAACAATATCTAATAAACATTGCTGGCAATTACTATCGATTCATAGGGTAAACAATATCTAATAAATATTGCTGGCAATTACTATTGATTCATAGGGTAAACAATATCTAATAAATATTGCTGGTAATTACTATTGATTCATAGAGTAAACAATATCTAATAAATATTGCTGGCAATTACTATTGATTCATAGGGTAAACATTATCTAATAAACATTGCTGGCAATTACTATTGATTCATAGGGTAAACAATATCTAATAAACATTGCTGGCAATTACTATTGATTCATAGGGTAAACATTATCTAATAAATATTGCTGGCAATTACTATTGATTCATAGGGTAAACAATATCTAATAAATATTGCTGGCAATTACTATTGATTCATATTGATTCATAGGGTAAACAATATCTAATAAATATTGCTGGCAATTACTATTGATTCATAGGGTAAACAATATCTAATAAATATTGCTGGTAATTACTATTGATTCATAGAGTAAACAATATCTAATAAATATTGCTGGCAATTACTATTGATTCATATTGATTCATAGGGTAAACAATATCTAATAAATATTGCTGGCAATTACTATTGATTCATAGGGTAAACAATATCTAATAAATATTGCTGGCAATTACTATTGATTCATAGGGTAAACAATATCTAATAAAATATTGCTGCATTACTTTGATTCATAGGGTAACCCTTATCTAAATAAAGATTGGCTGGTCGATTACTGATGGATTCATAGGGTAACCATTATCTAATAAATATTGCTGTCATTACTATTGAGTTCATAGGGTAAACAATATCTAATAAATATTGCTGGCAATTACTATTGATTCATAGGGTAAACAATATCTAATAAATATTGCTGGTAATTACTATTGATTCATAGAGTAAACAATATCTAATAAATATTGCTGGCAATTACTATTGATTCATAGGGTAAACATTATCTAATAAACATTGCTGGCAATTACTATTGATTCATAGGGTAAACAATATCTAATAAACATTGCTGGCAATTACTATTGATTCATAGGGTAAACATTATCTAATAAATATTGCTGGCAATTACTATTGATTCATAGGGTAAACAATATCTAATAAATATTGCTGGCAATTACTATTGATTCATATTGATTCATAGGGTAAACAATATCTAATAAATATTGCTGGCAATTACTATTGATTCATAGGGTAAACAATATCTAATAAATATTGCTGGTAATTACTATTGATTCATAGAGTAAACAATATCTAATAAATATTGCTGGCAATTACTATTGATTCATATTGATTCATAGGGTAAACAATATCTAATAAATATTGCTGGCAATTACTATTGATTCATAGGGTAAACAATATCTAATAAATATTGCTGGCAATTACTATTGATTCATAGGGTAAACAATATCTAATAAATATTGCTGGCAATTACTATTGATTCATAGGGTAAACAATATCTAATAAATATTGCTGGCAATTACTATTGATTCATAGGGTAAACAATATCTAATAAATATTTCGTTCTGGTTCATTTTTTTTTCATGGAGCTAAAATGTTTGAATTATTATATTACAAAGATTAAATAAGTAATAATATATGTGTAAATTAGGAAAAGAAGCAACTTTTATATAACTTTTGAATTATCAGCTTATTAGCTAAAAGGGCTGAACATATTATATTGAATAGTGAACATATTTGAATCCATTTATTCAATATTACTTTTGTACCTAATTATGCTGTGCGAATTTTTTTTAAGCGAGAAAAATAAATAGTGATGCTAAAAACATTTCTTATGCTACAAAACAAAAGATATTTTTGACGCAAAATATAAACTGCTTCACACTATTCTAGATAAAGCCTCTAAACATTTTTATAAGTGAGTGAAATGAATGATAAACCAGGAACGCCAGCAAAAGGATCATTGCTTTTCAAGCCATAAAAAAGTTACATTCTCCCTATAAATGAAAGGGGTCTTCAATGCATATTTGCTGACTGATCTTCTCACCAGCACATTGCATACCACTTATGAGAAAGTGGGCCATGTGTGTTCGTCAGGACTGTGAGATTAAAGCTTCAGTTCATCAAGAAGATAAAGATGTTCAGGGTTGAATATTAGCAACTTATACCATTATTCATGACGATATACGCATAAATTAAATTCCAGTTAGTGTTTTCTTTAACATAAAGATATCACCGCTACTACATGTAGTATAGAGTTAGTACTTCCAGTTGTATTCTAGACAATAAGGTGAGTTCAGCTAAGTTCGAAAAAGGCACTTGGAAGCTGTATTGATATGAAAAATTTTAGATTTGTGGTCAATGTGACCTTAATAGAAAGATTGAAAATGTTATTCTAAAGGCATTTCCTGTTGTTTTATATATCAGCATTCATTATCAGTCATCTGACCACAAATTTATGGTAATAAAAACCAATCCACTAGTATGCTATCATGATTTCCTGATGCTATAGGTACATACTTTTCCAAAACACTGATAACATTGCATTATTCACAAGGATGATACCAACTTGACCCTTTGGCTCATGGTCTAATAGATTTTCAATTTTCCTATGCTATAAAATATTTAGGGCTTCATAATACCAAGTAACCAAAGACAGTAAACTTCCACACACACACACAAACAACACAATTGCTTGGTAACATAAAAGTCTGTATTCCTACACACTCACTATGTGTGTATTAGTATATTTTTGTTGTGGTTGTCATAGTGTCCGTGCTTTTACATTTTATCCAAACCATCACTTCAAATACTGGAGGAGTTTCTGGACTCAAAAAAGGTACCTCAATCAAAGAAATCAATAGCAAGTGTTGTTGAAAATATTGATCACATTGTATAATTCACGTGAAAGATGGCATCTTCATACTTTTTTTTCTCTCCAAATAACACTTAGTATGTCTATTTGGCATTATAGCTATGAGCTTTTTTTTCGTAATCTAAAAATAAGTATTTTGAAAGATTGTCCTTAATTTGGGATAGTTACCAACAAAATTTAGATGCTGGGATGGGTATGATTGTTGTAATGTTTACTTATGTATGCACCTGCATGCATGTGTGTATGTACGTATTTAGAATTGTCCCCTAGTGGAAAGAGATGCTACTGGCCATTTTATTCGCTACCTCAGTGAAAGGTATGTATATTTTATACCTGGTGACTTACCGTTACCTTTTATATTAGTTTTTATATCCAACCTTCCAACTTTATTGATGTATACTAAACTGTTTCACTTTCTCACTTCCATGCCCTAAAATCAATCTTAATTTTTGTGCCATGTGGCAGCTCTTGTTGAGTGGTGTGGCACTTTTGTTTTTCAGTATTCTAAAGCATTACATCATACTGACATCCAATGCCTAAGGAATATTCATAAACTAGCAAGCACCCCATCACACTGTGGCGCATGATGTATTAATTAAGCTAATTTGAAATGCAGTAGCATTAATGTATTTTTATCCATTGTTACTATCCTCTAGCTCTACCACTCAGTTTAGTTGCATCAGTTTCCCTCTCATGCTCTTTCTGCTTGAGCCGTCTCAGCTTTTCTTATTCCTTTCTTCTTGAGTCATGGATTCCCTTTTCCTTTCCTTTGTTAATCTCTCCTTCATTTCCGTCCTTTTAATTGCCTTAATGAATTAGACGACACTATACCCATTCAGTTCATGACGCAACTTTACCATCAAATCGGCTCAGTGAACCAATTCTTCATGAATACATATGCTGTTGGTTGTTGTTGTCTTTACTGACACACAAGCATATTATTATATGGATTACACTGAATAGCAGCTCATAGTCCATCCTTACTAGCTTTTCCCTGTTATAGTTTACCTATTTTCCCCCTTCTTCTGATCATAATTCATTTATTTTCTGTATTTACCAGACCCTGTCATTTATGTTTTGCACATTTATTGACCATGAGCCATGTTTTAACTAATTCTGATGCAGAATTCCAGTGTTTACTAAAGAAATCAAGGGACGGTTTGATGTGGGAGGTCTGGAATCCTACCTGGAGTGTTGTGAAAATTATAAACCTGTGACAGTACAAGAATCATAATGTATACCAATCTGTAAATTATATTCAGCTATTTTTTTGTATTGTGAGATTGTTTGATTGCTGAAAGTGAAACTAAATATTGTTAGTTGGTTTATTACAGTAATATTGTTTTATAATTACATTACTCCTTTAGTGAGTGGACATAATTTTGTACCAAATGTTCTGTTGAATTGAAGAAGAATAGATTTCTCTTTGGAGTACATCTAAGAAACAACAGGCATTAGAAATGGTAATGAAGGCTGGTGTAGGCAGAGCATGTACACAAATAATGTGTTATAAAATGTTAGACAGAGCTGGAAATAGTAGCTATTGATGCCAGGGACGACTAGAACCACTCACTAGCTCGCAGTCCTCTTTATGCTCATGGCCATACCCCAGAAGATGGCATAGGCCATGTGTTACAAGAACAGGAAGTCTATGTTGCATTTCCACCTTGTCTGCTACACAGCCTCGATGAATCTCTCTCATGCCCAATATCAAGTCTCCTAGGTTATAGTCCCACTCATTTTCTACTGTTGGGAGTTTACCAGGACAAATAGCCTATTATTGACAGAAGTAAATGTAACTCCATGACAATATCTGGCTGTACCTCATGATATGAAAAAGAAAGAACATCTGTTGGAGCATCCACTCCTCTATATCTTTTATTGAGCCGCTGGACTACTTTGTCATCTAAGCAGATTACATTTACATCATACTTCCACACTCCAAATAAATGAATTAAAAAATTGCATTGAAGTTTCAGAAAGGGTTCATTAATTTTAATAACAGTTTGAAAATTTCGAAAATGTAAAACCATTTTCTCGAACATGAAGCGGTAAGGTGTCGTCAACGTCACTGAATATTTAATTTGTGAACAGAGCTAAATTAACCTTCGTTACGTTTAGTTAGTGACACTATGACTTCTAATGAATCGTCTGAAGCGGGTACCGATAAGAACGGTAACGATGAGCAAGAAGACGTTCGAGACCCGGGACTTGGTAAAGATGATGATGAAGATTCAAACTGCTCTCACTACCGGAGGGGATGTTCGTTTGTTGTAAGTTTAGTTGGAACTGTTTTTAGTACAACGTGTCCTCCGATCAAGTTACATAGCATCACAATCACAATCCTTCACCTTAGTGGGCCTTTATATATAACTTAAAGCCAGTAATCTTAGTGGTAGTGGTATTAGTATTGTATACTGGGACAGCCTTGAGGGCATCAAACAACATCAAAACAGAGTAGCACGCATTAATGGGCGGGGCATTTGTGCTTGGGTGTATTGCGATAATTAGTATTTAACCTTTTTGCCCTCTGCTGTCCCTGCCCGCCGCCCAGTTTGCTGGAAATACAGGGTGTCCTCTTGCCTTACAGGACAAAAGGGGGATTATTTGCCTCTGAGTGTTGAGGTTGGAGTTGCATTGGCCCCGCTTCTTTGGCCAATTAATCATGTAAGCACCCCTCTCTGCTGGCTGGGTGCTTATTCCTCCTCACTTTATTCCACTCCTCGCCCCTCCCCTGTAGTATTTCACATTGTAGAGGGTTCTCTGCTCCTCCACAATGGAGACATGTTCCTTTCCCTTAAGTATGTGGATGGGTGGGTGGGTGCTTTCTTTCCGTTACCTGCTGCTGTCAGCCGTCTCTTTGCTGCCACGTGCACTCAGCTCACATGTGACTGTTGCTTACCCTTTACCTACTGCCCCCCATATGCCCTGCCCTCCTTTCCGTGCTTCCGCCTATTTCGCGAGATATCACTCGGGTAGGTTAACTACGTTTAAACATGTTTAATCTCCATCTAACCTTTTTGCCCTCTGCTGTCCCTGCCCGCCGCCCTTATTGCCTACGGTTTGCTGGAAATACAAGGTGTCCTCTTGCCTTACAGGACAAAAGTGGGATTATTTGCCTCTTTGAGTGTTGAGGTTGGAGTTACATTGGCCCCGCCTCTTTGGCCAATTAATCATGTAAGCACCCCTCTCTGCTGGCTGGGTGCTTATTCCTCCACCCTCCAAAGATCAACACCCCTCCTCGTACCCCTGTATTTCATTCTTCCACACCCCTTGTACCCCCGTACCCTATTCCACCCGCTCCTCACCCCCTCTCACCCCTTATTCCTCTCTAGACTAATTACCCCCTGCCTGAGATTCCCCTGTAATCTGCTGTTGTTGTTTTTTGTTGTTGTTTTTTTTTTTTTCAAAAATGTGCACAACATCCTGCAATTTCAATGCCTATTTAAAATACATGGTCAGTCACTATCTGCTCCTGCTGCCGACTACCCCTGTGGTCCCTGTTCAGCATCAGCGTGTCAGCCTATTGGTCATCTCTGCTAGCTGTTTGAGTGGTGTGTTTATGTAACGTTGATAAGCACTGCTCTGCCATCTGCCTAGCATCATGATAGTGGCATCCTCTATGCCACACTTCGCTGCCGTAGTTGCCGCACCTTTCCTGAAGCTGTGCCCAGAATAACCCATGCTATCCACTCCTGCTCTGGATAGGGCTTCCTTCATTTCCTTCACCATCTTAGCCCTTGTCAGTGGGAGGCCATCCGAATAGCGGAAGAACGGACCTGCGCCTGGACCTCTTGCTACCATAAATGTCAGCACCGCGGATACTGGGCACAGCTCATCTTGGGTGTGTCCAATATGAACATCCAGGCCCTTCCTGAATGGGTCTGTTTTGGATGCTTTCAGACGAACTCTCAAGGCCCGTGGCTTGGTAATGTTATCCACCAGAATGTCTTGGAAGGACAGATGAGCCCCCATGTCAAAGGCCTCAGCCGATGGGACTGTAATCTCCCCCAGCCTGAAGAAGCCAAAGAAGCATAGCGCTGCTGCTTCCCACAGCATTCTGCCCTCCTGTGGGTTATCTCCCCTTACCCATACTGTTTTCAGCTTCCGTAGGTGGTTTGTCGTGATAGGCAACATAAGTCTGCTGATACTGCCACGTGTAGTTATCATTGTTTTAGTCCAGTTAGTTTAAAGGTGTGCTCACTTCATGTTGCCTACTGATCCTGTAGTCTGTTGATGTCCAGTGGTGTGCTCACTTCATGTTGCCCTACTGATCCTGTAGTCTGTTGATGTCCAGTGGTGTGCTCACTTCATGTTGCCCTACTGATCCTGTAGTCTGTTGATGTCCAGTGGTGTGCTCACTTCATGTTGCCCTACTGATCCTGTAGTCTGTTGATGTCCAGTGGTGTGCTCACTTCATGTTGCCCTACTGATCCTGTAGTCTGTTGATGTGTGCTCACTTCATGTTGCCCTACTGATCCTGTAGTCTGTTGATGTCCAGTGGTGTGCTCACTTCATGTTGCCCTACTGATCCTGTAGTCTGTTGATGTCCAGTGGTGTGCTCACTTCATGTTGCCCTACTGATTCTGTAGTCTGTTGATGTCCAGTGGTGTGCTCACTTCATGTTGCCCTACTGATCCTGTAGTCCGTTGATGTCCAGTGGTATGCTCACTTTATGTTGACGTACTTATGCTGTAGTCTATCAATTATTGCTGTAGGGGCAATGCATAGCACACAGTAAGTCTTTAGAACATACATACGTAGCTGGTGTAGTTTTAGTATTGTGACAGAGGGACTTAAAATCCCTTAGAACATAGCTGGTGTAGTTTTTGTATGACAGAGGGATTTTAAATCTCTTAGGTCCTTCAGGGAGGGATTCTATATGTCCCTCCAATTGTGTTGTTAGGAACTGTTGCTAGGTTCTAAATTAGTTAAGCGCTGCGCGGCAGTCGTTAACTACTGTTTTTAGGGTCCCTCAGGCCCTAAGTGTAGAGCCCTCGCTGCGCTTGGGACGCTACAATCAAGAGCCTTCAGGGACCCTAAATACAGTAGTTCCCTCTAAAGCAGCGCCTAACTATTATTTAGGTCCTTCAGGAAGTGATTCTACATGTAGTGCCCCCATCTCCAGGGCAGGGGGCTTCTATATGTAGAGTCCCTCCGATAGCATTGTTAGGAAAGGTTGCTATGCTCAACATTCGTGAGGCGATGTGCTTCACCATTGATGACATTGTTAGGAACAGTTGCTATGTTTTAAATTAGTTAGGCGCTGCGCAGCCGTCGTGATCTACCAGATTTAGGATCCCTCAGGCCCTAAGTGTGGCACCCTCGCACTCAGGACCAGCGTAAGACCTTTGGGACCCTGAAAGCAGTAGTTCCCTCTGAGGCAGCGCCTAACTATTATTTAGAGAACACTCTTAAGAAAAGCATGCTATATTCTTCAGTCTCACTTAACCACTGGCTACTCCATTTAACCCTCTTTTTTTCTTTTCTTTTTTTTGATTGTGCACCTATTCACTGTTAACCTAATTCTGTATGTGATGTTCTTTACAACTTCATCAGTGCTTGAGTCATTTACAGAATTATTATTACAGGTAATAGATTAAACCAAACACATGATTATTACATCACACAAGCCTGCTGGAAATGTGTTGTTGAATGTGAGAAATACTTCCAGTGCACTATGCACGCACGAGTCTCTTTTGGGGTAATCTGATTCTTGGGTGTAGTTATAGCTCTCTAATAGTTTGAGTTAGCAAGAACTGTTGTCATTAATGTGTGTTCTAGTCGCCATGCTGTGATAAGGTATACAAGTGCCGATTCTGCCATGATGAAGAGGAAGTAACTCATAAGATTAATCGATTTAAAGTGAAGGAGGTCGTATGCCGTAAATGTTCCACAAGACAACCAGTAAGAATTCCTACTTTATAAGTTACTGTAAATGTGATGTCATGTTTATGATGTGGTTCTGTTTTAAATTTAATTTTTTTTTTGCTTTGTAGATATGAATGCAAGTTTGAATTAATTTGCATGACTGAACATTTTTCTTTGCTATACACTAAATGACTATACTATATAAGAAAGCTAACTTGATGCATGTGCAAATAATGTAAAATTTCACAAATGCTATAGAACCAACTAGCAAAAAACTTACCAGATAAATTATAATTTGTTGAAAGAATGTATGATCACATGATCACTACGTGAATGAGCATCAAGTTTAGTGCTGCCTGCATAGTCCAATTTATTTACTGTAAAATAATTCTTGCACTTTAAATAGAGGCATTTGGTGGGTCAAGTATGCCAGGTTTGGTGTCACTTTCAATTTCTAGGAGCTTACATTTTAAATTAACTGGTGACCCAATCAGACAATTGAATTAATCAAATGGCAGACTTGAGTACTATAACTCTCCAGCACACGTGCGATTAGAATCAATAATATTTGATGAATAGTTATATTGTTGTTGTTATTATTATTATTATCATTATCATTATTATTGTTGTTGTTGTTGTTGTTATTATTGTTATTTATATTTATCATTGTTATTATTTTATAGGCACATAATGTGTGTATAAAGTGTGATGCTGTGTTTGGTAACTACTTCTGTGAGATTTGTCACATGTATGACAACACTGAAAAAGGTCAATTTCATTGTGAGCATTGTGGAATATGCAGGTTAGTTCATTTTTTAATCTGTCATCAATTTAATGTAAAGCAAAATAGGGTGGGTAACTTTGAATTATTTTAATGAGCTGATACGGTACTTTTAATTTACCAGTTTTAGAATACATAGCTACTAAGGCTGTGTGCTCTGACTAAATACACATATATACTAGATTTTACTTTAAGGAAATGAATGTTATCATAATATATCAACATGCATGGATGAACTAAGTATTAGGAATTGTCATTAGGGTAAGGAGTTAACTTGTTCCAGCTCTTTATTTAGTTCAACCATTAGTAAATTTACCGGACTTTATTCTTCTTTATTCCACCATGGAAGTTTTTACATTGTGAAAGATAATGATTGGCTTGATTAATAGTAGCGAACTCACGATATTATATAAAAAACAGTCCGTGGATATGCTAAATCTAGTAAAGTATCATCTAAACCTATTCTGCTGATATTGTGCAAATTTTTACCCGTGTGCACTACCACTGCAGGGTAAAGTTTGCTTGTGTGTGATCTAAAAATTTTGGCATTATGAATCAAACATCTCTTTTATATGAATTGATTTGGTTTAATTAATGACACTGCTACTGGAATAAATGAAGCACCAAAGGTGTAAACCCTCAAGACTACACTAGTTAGCTATTACAAAATCATCTCACACCAAAAGAATAATTTATTGGCTACTATTCCAATATCAATATAGCTGAGCAATTAAAGCAGTACATATAAACAATGTCTTCGTTCACTAAACAGGCCAGAGACACTCATCAGTGCGCAGTATGTATTTTCAATGCGAAACTCTGCTTCCAGCACTCCTTTACTACCCAGCATAGAGCTAAACTACCGTGGGAAGCAATAACTTGTTTGCTCATGTGATTACAACGTGCCAATAGGGGGTGTTACCCACAAAAGCTAGTAGCTACGCGGAGCTGACCGCTTCACATTTGCTAAAAAAGCAGCTAGAAGTTAAAAAAAAGTAGCACTATGAAAGGACAATTGACTTTCTGTGCATTGATTGATAATTCATACTGTATATCCAAAAAGGCCTAAAGTTCACAGGCCTTTTTTTTTTTTTTTAGCTTGGTGTTTATCACTGCACCATCTAGGCAGTACAAGTTAATATTTAAATGCCTTTGTGTTTTAGAGTTGGTGGGAAAGACAAATTCTATCATTGCCACAAGTGTGGACTGTGTATAGCAGTGGAGTCTCGCGACAGTCATACATGCAGGGCTGGAATGTCTCAGGATAACTGTCCAGTGTGCATGGAAGTAAGACTATGTACATGTGTTGAATTATAATGTTGTGATCAAGTGTCTTGCCACATGTATTTTTTACAGGACATTCATTCATCCCGAGATCCAGCTCACATTCCTCCATGCGGACATCTTTTACACATGTACGTAATGTGTAAAATTTTCTTTGCCAATTGCCCCAGTATTTTATTGCATGGCTTCACCACAAAATTGAGAATGAAAAATTAGACTTAACTTGACATAACATGAAAGTGTGTGCTTACATACTATTGCAAGCGTGTAATTACCAACTGTTACTAGTATGCTACACTGTCTGTCTCCCTTTGCACTTCTCCAAAATATTTTAACAGATACAACTGCAGTAGGAAGCTAATAGCTTAATCCACAAAATCTTCTGCTTCAATTTTTATTTGTGTGTGATGTATGTGTGCAGAAAATGCTATACAGAATTGATTAAAACCACGTAAGTTGGCTTAAAGAGTTATGATTGGTTAAAGTAAGTGTGACAACTTGTGTAGATATCGGTGCCCAACATGTCAGGTTAGTTTGTCAGACATGACCGTGTTATGGAAGTCTTACGATGATGAAATACGAGCCTGGCCAATGCCGGATCACATGCAGGACTTTAAAGTTAAGGTGAGGATAGTAGCGTCACTTCATGCAAGTTGCTATTGTTGGTATGAGAAGTTGCTCTGTCCAAATCATGTCAAAGTGTTTTTCTTCTTCAATATTCTTTGTTTTATGTCATGGAAATGTATTGTGTGTATTACAAAGCTTGTAAGACTACTATTTTGATGGCAACATTTCGCCATTTATTTTACGCAATGATGCATACATGGTTTGAAAATACTACTTTACTGAATGAATTTTATAACTTGTCACCACATGGGCTGTTGTGTGTACTACAATTGAATTCTTGAGAACATGACCTTGGAATTTTATAGTCAAGTCTTGTCTCATTAGACAAGTCCTTTCAAAGTTTCAACATATTTGGTTAAACATTTTGTAAAGCATACATTTAATGAAATAACTTTTACTGAAAAATTCCAATTTATTTTTACATTAATGCAACTACAATAATTGTATGTGTGTCTTTTTGTTAAAGATATCTTGTAGAGATTGTCGCAAGGAGAGTCGCACAGTATTCCATGTTATTGGTCTGAAGTGCATGGAATGTGGCGCCTACAACACAGTGAGAACTGGAGAAGAAGAGATCCCACCTGACGCTATGCCGCCTAGGGCACGTGAGTTACGTGAACGACATCAGAGGAGGCAGCAAGAACAAGATCAAAGATTGCGAAATCAGGATGATGAGGTGGAGGCACAAGATGATCATAGAGTTAGTGACAATGCTGATGAAGATATTGATCGAGTTTAAAACTTTTATGTTGTGTACAATGACATTTAGACAAAAATATTTTATCTCTAATTTAGAAAAAAAAATGTCTTAAGCATGTGCAACTTCCACCTTTATATAAAAATGTTTTAATGATTATGAAAACTTCCAGTCTCCACACATCATTAACCAGTTTTCCTATAACTCAATAAAAAAAAAAAAGTTTTTTTATTGTATTAAAAAAACGTACACACACCTGTATTGACTTCATGAAAGAGATATGCCAAGTTGGAATTGATAAGAATAAAATGACTAACAAAGAGATTCTGTTTTCTGGTGAAGCTGCTTTCTGGAACACGTTCCAAACTGTGAGCAAGTTGTACATGCTAATGCTGGACTATCTGATTGCTGCCAAAACGACTTTCTCATGAGTACATACAGAGCACAATCCACTTGCTTGCAAATGTTGAACTGATGGAGATATCCCCTTGCCTGAGACAAGACAATATTCACTGGCATCTGCAAACTCAAGGAGTTGAAGTAGATCATCAGTTCATTAAATGTCATCTGCTTCTTTAGAGCTTTTTCCGAGTATACAGCAATAATAGCAACACACACAAAAAGATGGAAGTAAGGGGTAGTAGATGCAGTCCAGCAGGCTTCCCACACTTGAAGAATGTCTTGGTCATTAAACTCTCTTTTTAGATAGACCAGGAGCCAGCGATGGCTAAACATAAGAGTCAACCCTTCATCCATACTTTTCAGAAAGGAATAGAAATGAGGCAGCAGTAACTGTATCAGTAGTCTTAGCAAATCCTAAAGAAAAACATATACCTAGTAAAGCTTTGGTTATACCATGAACGTGACTGGGCACTAATAGTGCTTACAGGCTGTGAGCTGAGCTGTACCTAACCTTTACAGGGCAGAATGTAGCAACAAACAAACAAACAAAAGTTGGGAGCGAAGGATTTGTGAACAGCACAGTAAGTGTAATGGTAAGGCTACTATTGTTATAGCAATTGCAGTGCATGTTGGCAAATGAAAGACTAGTATGGTGATTTTTTAAATGTTTTTCTAATCATCTACTTAAACTTACAATGTGTTGCTGAATGCTGTGTACTGCATCAGACAAAATGCTGAATGATTCCATGAACTTTGAAAAACACCAGAAAGTTGTACTCTCATCATCCAATACTGACAACATGGGTGCCAAAAAGTCAGTCATTCCTACAAGAAAGAGTCATGGTATTGAGTGGATATGTAATGCAACTAGAAAGAGGTCAGTAAACTTGCCTTGAGCATATACCACTTCTGGATTGTATTGCAAGTAATTCAGTATAAGATTCCTAGATGGAATAAATAAAAGAACAATAGTAAAACATCATTTCCCTGAATGAACATGTAACACAGTACGCGAGAGTTTATAGCACAATCTTTTAATAAGCCACAACTAATACACTTAGTATGGAACTTCAGCACTTCTCTGCTTAAATAAAAAATTTAGACGGCGAGTGATGTACCAGTAAAGACAACACAAAAAATTATGTTTCGAACACCTTCATACCACTTCCATTAAGGTTAATGGTTTGTATTTCTACTATTTTTTTTACACATTATATAATAGTATATGTAAATAATAAAATTTAATAAAATATAACACTCTAAAGCTAAAACTTACATTTCCACACTTAAATTAGGATTGTCATCACCTCGATAGTAGTCAATATTTCGATCTGTCCTCAAAACATCTTCTAATATCCTTTTCTTCAGAGACTCATCCATTTCTTTACGAAGTCTACAAAATTATTAAGTTAAAAAAAGGCATGAATAAAGATACAAATGTCTAAAATAAGTATGTAAGGAAGAGCTACTACATACAATAAGAATTCACAACATAAAGCGTATAACAGAAACCTGGAACAAAACTTACAGGAGAAAAAAAATCGAACAATCACTAGCATTAAAATTAATACTTACCTGCAGCTATTTACCGCTTGATATTGATGCATCAATTCATGTTTAAGTTGCTCCCTTTCTCTCACAGATGACTTGGGCTTGTAGACTCCTAAAATGATCGGCCATACTTCTTTACGGATGTTAGGGCTCACCCCTTTACAAAAGACTACCTGAAATGACAATAACAAAGATCTAATTTGCAACATTTCCATTTCAAAACTCCATCACTATAAAAGGGAAGCAACACACAACACACATATTTGTACATCAGTTAAAAATTGCTCGACTACATTATTATAGTGTCTACAATGAAATTACATGAAAAAAAAAAAAAAAGACCCAAAGAAAGATGTGTGTGTGTGCTCTATAAATGCTGTCACCAACAAGCTATAGAATAACTGCAAACTATCAGAACAATGTCAAATACCAGTCGAGACATCTGTCACAACTTTTTCACTACATGAATTTATACATTAGGTAAATTTAAAAGTACTGTACGTAGCAAACTTAAATAGGACACACATACAGCTAAGCAATAATCAAATAAACATCCATACTCATACATGTACATACTATTAGCTCATACATGTACATACTATTAGCTATCTTTCTGGTGAAATGTGTGCAAACATGAAAACACGTCAATTACGTTGTATCTTTCATAACTGCAAATCAAAACACTATTCCACAAAAAGTCACACAGCTTGGCAACAATCATTTCTGCTATCCATTTACTTGCACCTAGTGAAATATCCTGCAAATATTTACAATTAGATCTATGAGGTGTTCAGTCAACATGTAATAAAAAATTAAAAAATTAAAAAAAGGAAGCCAGCTTTGTGTGTATATGTGTCACCAAACATACTCTAAAATTAAAAGGCTACCAATAACCCTTATTGCATACTGTGAGTTATTGAAGTCATATTTATTCTCTTGTTTTTATCAACCACTGCTTGTTAATCACTACCAACACTTCCAGTCATTAGTGAAGCAGCTGCAATCTAATGAATAGCCATCAGTACTATTGACTTCACACTAAATATCACTTGGCATTAAAAAAACAACTTATTCCAACATACAGTACTCATTATGAGCTCACAGCCTTGTAGGCACTTTTGACAGTATATAGCCTAATTTAGTGCAAATTTCATTAACTATTAGTTGTTTTATCATAACCTTTTAAGAATTTTGTTTTCTCACCATTTTACAAATAAAATAAACTGGCCCTATATGTACATACATATTAACTGTTCTAACCTAAAAAAAATCACCTTTAATTAAAATCACAATCTCATCAAATCCACATACCACACAGCCGATTAAACCCTAAAATTCCAAATATCAAGATAATTCTCATACATTGTCAATGTACCTTGCTAAGGTAGTCATAGTCCATGATACGTCCTTCATTGTCCTTAATACTGGTCCATAGCTCACTGGTTAAACACACTGTGAAGATCTCCTCCAGTGGATGTAAATAGGACAAGTTAAATCTAGGATATGCCATGGTGAAAGTATGACAACTTGGATCACTGTGGGAGTTATGCTTCAGATATTTCCATGACAACAGCAACTGGATTAAGTCCTCCAGGCCACCATTCTTAAAATAGAAAACCTATTACACGAGTGTTTCATTCATAAAAACCCATCTCTTGCTAGACATCTTCACAAAAAAGACATAAAAAAACAAAATATTTGTACTTTTTCATATTCCCCAGCTGCTTGCCATAAAATATGCCGGTGAAAGGGCTAAGTCACCCCACAGCCTTCCATTTACCTTCAGTGAGTGCACATTGTACTCACCTTAAATTCCTGATCATCACATTTGATAACCAATTCACCAGCTGTCAATCCTTCACCATCTTTACGGCAGAAAATTCTGATAACTTCTGTTGCAAACAAATCAATTGAAACTGAGAACTCTATGCCATTCGTATCTCCAAAGTGCTTCTGTAACTGATGGGAAGGGTTACTAAGACTTACAGAGTTGGAGTGACTGCCCCCAGCACTATGAGCTCCGCTGAAGTCACTCTGATCTTCAACAGCGCCACGAGTTTCATGAGCTGAGCTATTCATACTTTGCAAGTTCACTTCCTTGGTCAGAGCAGATGTAGACACCCAATTCAAGATTAATGTTGATCCAAAATTCGATCCTCGGCTAGCCACAAAGAGGTAGCCAGGAACAGAGATGTGACTGTCCATCTTGGACTCATCTGGAGTGGAGGAGTTAGAGTGAGGGAGATTAGTCGCTGTGGGATACTTAAAACAAACACCACTTTTACTAAAAAGAACAGCATCAGGACCAATCTGAGCTTCTTTTTCAAATTCAAAATTAGGAGAAGGAATATCTACATACTCTGAATAACACGCAGCACGAGGAGGAGAACAAGAATTGCGACCAACCTCAGATTTCTGACCAATCAATTCTCCTACATCATCCGCCCACACACCTATTGTCTTTTTAGCTTTATCCAATATAGCCTTCATCACCTGAAAGATAAATAACAAGTATTACTTCTAATCATGTTCTGAAGCACAAGATTAAAAACTGTATAGGCACACCAATTAAATCATGCAACCACATGTATTACATACATACACACATACATTCACTGTATATATATAGTAGATTAGTGTTCATATGCATATACTACATTCAGCCCATACTAAACGTTCTATAATTACACTAAAACTGGATTACTTCCAGTAGTAACAACATGTTACACAATTAGCTAAATATAAAGTGAGAGGTGTCTTAGGTAACTTTTTGAGACATTTTAGAGTTGGTCTAGAACAAATTTTTCTTTGAACAATGTCCAATAATCCAGTATTTATCAACATAACATCTGAATTTGAACACATTTAAACAATGGGAGATCAACTTATAATCATGTTGCACCTTCTCCCACTAGAGTAGGACACAGTAAGTCATGTAATACCTACATGTGCTTATAAGAAAAAAAAATCACAAGCCATCTTATTGTCTTAATAACAAATTCAGATCTAAATTTTAATTAATGTGCAAGCTGGTAGCCGGTAGCAGAGGACACTATCAATGAAAACTGAAAACCATACTCGCATTCACTTCAGTAGCACATTTACTGTTCAATAACTAGTGCAACATTATAATATATACATACGTGTAACTTTCTTGAAAAAAACTTCCCCATTTAAATTGTACTATAAGATATATAGCATATTGTCATATTACATATGTAATAAACAAACCAAGGTAATGATTGCCAGAGTCTGGGATGTGCATTTCATCTCAAAAAGGTAAATTACTCCAACAGCAATACTTTTACTTGGCAGATTTACGCCATCTTAGTGGCAGGCATTCAGGGGCAACCCTATGCACATCATTATCCCACTTAATAACTATATAGAATTATGTATTACAATAATCATAATGCAGCCTAGACTATGTGATGAGCACAAACAAAATAACTGCCTAGTCTGGCTCACCTATATTCTACTTGGGTGGTTTTAGATTTCCCATTCAATCAGAGTAGTAAAGAGGCTCGAAGATCTGTACGTACTGCGCTGGGGTTGCTCATCGCCATTTTAAACTCCACCCATTTCCGTTCTTATTCTCCCCCCCCCCCCCCCCCCTCTCCTCGGCCGCGGCTCATCTCCATTTAAACTCCTCCCATTTCTGTTCTTATCCCCCCCCCCCCCCCCCCCCCCTCATATTGTAATGTCATCCTGTACGTGTACGTCTGGTCCATCCTCACACCTGCCCACAATCAGTACGTACATACAGTGCACTTTCATCATCGGAGGGGGGTGGTAAGGTACATAATGCACAAATAACTTTGCTAGAGAGCTAGAGCTCTCTAGGCAGAGAGAAGAACAACTTTTAGCGCGCGCCCACTTTACTTCCTGCCACCCACTCATTTTTTCTTGGCGCCGTCGGGGGCCAGTATACAGTCGTCCCCATCCACACTTTTCACATCGCGTCATCATCACACCTCTTTGTGGGTGGAGAATGAGTGGTTTGCTTTAGGTCCATCCAGCGGGTGTTGTTCTGACATTCATGTCTCAGTCTGCTGCGTGTTAGTTAGGGTAGTGTCATCTGTGAAAGCTTACGGAGATGGCTAGGAGGAATAGACACAATAAGATTGAAGATTTGCACCAGGACCACTTTACTTATAGGAAGGTACGTTATTAAACGCTTGCAGCGTGGGGAATCGTAGAGAGCTAGTTTACATTTCTAACTTTTGACAGTTTTTGTAGTGGACAAAGCTATGCTAAGTACTCTTAGGTGTAGATTGTCAGCCTATTAATCGGCTAAGGTTTTGGTAGTGCCTAAAGACTATTGCTTAGTCTAAATCAGTTCAGCTATACTCTCAAAGATTTGCATATATTTTGGTTGCATGACCTTCTGAATTTAAGAGCAATTCTTTACTAGATGGGAATGGACACTACTAGCAAAAATAATTTACAAGGGGTTAAATCTTTTTGTGAAGAAACATTAAGGGGATCAGATCTGTTCATTTTGAAGCAAATGTGCTTGTTTGTGGGTAATGATGCTCATGCATTAACTTTTTGATGTGTAATGTACTGAAGTGTACATTCTCTATCATAACTGTTATTTTTCATCGCCTCTCCTCCTCACTCCATACTATGTGGTAGTTTTTGCTGTGGCGGTAGTCAATTAGCCATGGAACAGCAACCAGGTAGTGCTTGCATCCCTCCCACCCAAACCTTGACTGTATGTACCAACATATAAGGGTTTAAGTTGAGGTTCTCCAATGTACTCAGTGATGCAAATCATTTCACACTGCTTTGATAGAGGAGCCACTCCTCTCTCCCACATATTTTTTTTAGTACTACTGGCATTCTTTCTTTCATTCTCTCATCCCTGATTCAACACATTTTACACTGGTGAGATGTTTAATTATTCCGAAAATCATTCCAATGTGCAAAGAAAAGTACCGTTTAATCCTGACTACATACATCTCCATGGATACCGTTCATTGATATGTACATGATCTAGTATTACACATGAGAATTAAACTGTGTGTGGTAGTCGTGCATCTTACTACTATTTTGCTGTCTAACTGTTAGGAAGTGAGTGAAGTGGAACGTTGTACTCACTTGACAAAAAAGAAAGGTCAACTACAAGAAACCATGTACCGCTTTATAAATGCATTTTCTAAGTAACCACCTAGAGTGAGTGGAACTTTAATAGTGAAGCCAGTGCCATGCAGGGACTCTTATCTCCAAACCATAGGTATACCCAGCTTTAGACAACTATAATTGATGTGAAATGCTACACCTTGAGGTGTAAACTGCAAATATTTCCTTGACAACACAGTGTCACATTGAAACATTCTATGCTCAAAGGAAGAAAGTAGGAAGTTAGTCAGTCTTTTGACATTTCCATTGCAAATTCTACTAACTGATCACAGGATGTATGTAGCACTGTAGGGTTGTATATGTAGAATAATATACGATAAATAATACATTTAAAAAAATATACAATAATCTGCAAATCCTAAGCAGTGTAGAAATTGTTAAAGCTTCCTTCGAACAGAACAAGTCTAAACGTAAGACTTTCTGTGTGAGTTAATTAAAGTTGGGGTAGAAAGTTATACGATATGTGAGATCGTCATGGTCTATGAGTAGATCTGCGTAAGTGTGTTATGCATCTTCGTCTGAATTTCTGGATCAGCGCACAGAGGGTAATGAGGTATGGTTCATTTCACTTCAGTGCTACTGTAGTTCAACTGTTCTTTATCTATTACTCTTCTCTGTGTTGCAGACAACATATCATGGGTTTCCCAGTGGACCATCTGCACTGGCATATGATGCTGAAAATCAATTACTCGTGCTGGGTACAAAGTTTGGAGAACTGCGAGTCTTTGGTCGCCCAGGGGTGGAGTTTCGTGCTTTGACAACCACCAAATCGGCCATAAAGTCTATACTGTGTGTGTCAGCCGTTCACCAACTAGTAACTGTGTCAGAGGATAACTCCATTACTCTGTGGGAACTCAACACTGAGGGACTCCCTACTCTTACTGTTGTGAAGGAGCTAACATTTGACAGTGAAAGGTATGGTAGTGTGTTAGACATAGGGGGTTGAAGGGAACAGGGTAAAATCTGCAGGGACATGAATCTGACAGCATGGTTCTCACATCTTCTTTACATTCATGCTGGAGTCATATTGTATGTGTTGATATGAGCAATAGCAATAGGTGTAAAAAGCAAATAGTTTCACGCTCTCACTTACAAATGCCTCTCAGATCTATGGCATGATGTAGTTATCAAACTCAAATGTTTCGCACATATGATATGGAAGAATTGGTTTTCCTGTGAGACCTAACCATAAATTAGTCAATGATTCCTTTTTATTTTTGAGTTCCTACTTTTTCCAGCACTTTTTTTTTTTTTTGTGTGTGTGTGTGTGTGTGTGTGTGTGTGTGTGTGTAGAAGTGCTCAAAATTTCTACTACTAGATTTTGTGAGAAGCCTAGGGGGTTTATGATAGAAGGAATAACTGTTATGATTACCCCTGTCTCCAACCTAATGGATATTGTTCTCTCTTTCACTATGCTTCATGTAGTATTTTACTTAAGTATGTGTACATCAGTGTACATAACAACATCACATGCTTTTATCATCCATAGCAACTAAAAGGGGCAACAATAACCAATAGGAATGAAGCATACTCCTCAAAGACATGTTATAAAGTATTTTCTTCATAAGGTATAAAGCTCTTTCACTGGACCCCTTAGCCTAGGATAGTATAATAAATATGCCCACTTGTAAAATTTTATCCTTTTATTTCCATGATATGCGGAATTGTTTGTGTTCACTATATATTAATTGGTATAGCACACTGTTTCTCCTGCCACTAATCTTCTCTCAAATGAGGAGATACTAGGAATCAGAGTTGTCGACTACATTAATGGGTAATAGTTCACTGTTTCTCTAGGCACTAATCTTTTCCCCAATAAAAAGATAAGAAAAATTACGTCACGATAGTTGTGGTTAGATTATATAATTTACTTCACCAAAGTTCTAGCTCTTATAATGGGCCTAAGATGACATCTTGGAAGTTTTTTGTTGTTTTTCTGAGATGACAAGTATGTATGTATTATATCAGTCGACAATTAACTTACAAAATTTACCTTCTTACCTCAATTTTCCAGAGTAATGATACACTCATGTTATCTCATTTATCGCAGATATCACTATTTAGTTAGTTTATTTGTTGTTGTTGTTGTTGTTGTTTTTGGAGGGATTGGGGGAGGGGGCTGGGGTAGCTTACCATTTGTGCACATGCACACCCCAGTAAGGTACATGTCCCTTTTTAGCAAATTTGGTTTTTTGTTGTTGTGTTGTTGTTTTTTAACCCTAAAAATACAGTTTTTAGGCTTTCAAGTGATGTGGCAGTAAGTAATTCTCTCTGATCATTTTTTCCCCCTTGAAGTCACAAAATTTGCTGCGAGTGGTTGCTATGGCATTGAAGACCCTTTATTGGCTAGTTATTATTCAAGTAACAAGGTTACATATGTACACATCAGTCAATGATTCATTTGCTTTTATTAGAAAACACCTAAGAATATTTGTTTTAAGTGCTTTTTAAAGCAGAACCTACATGTGACTTAGATTAAGCTCCCATTCATCCAGTTAAGACGTCTTTCAGTAGTTTGGTTTGTAAAAGTGCAAGTATATACATAGATGTTGTATTAAAAGTAATTTCTTACCTTAACATTTTTCTTGATTAATAGGATATACGTATTGCTCAAACTACATGAAATACAAGTAATTCAACCAACAATCTCTAATAAAACTTTCTTTTTTTTTAATTCCTTTAAAAGAAATATTGAATGTTAGTAACCACTGCATTTTTAAGGTGAAAAAAGTCCTGGCTATATGTTAATAGCCAGGTACCCTATACCATTGGTGCATGTATATATATATATACAAGTAACATACCTGATTTGAATACCTTTATGATGCTTTGCTCAACAATAACATACCCAGTTTACCATATGTATATATGGATATGTATATGTATGCATATGTACCATGTTTGTGTATATATGTGTACATTGTCTGGGCCAGGTTGGATACATATATTATTTAAGCGGTGAGGTTGAAGTCCCTTCACCCACAATCATATTTTGATATGTGAAGTTTGTGTTCTACTTCAAGAAGTCAAGTGCCCATAAGATGTCAATGCACACAAATGCACTACTACGTAATACTGCATAAGTATGAGTTGGTTATTATCTGCCATTATAGTTCTAATGAAGTATATGCACTATTATTGTTTCCTACTCAGTGTGTGGTATCTTTCATCTCTTTGTTGTGTTGTCCACACTAATCTATGCATACTGCTTGTGCTTTTATTAACATTATTCATTGCAGTGGAAGAACTATCACAAAGTGCTGCGTGTCCTCGCATAGTGGCCACCTCTATTTTGGAACAGAAGGAGGAGATGTGTATACACTGGACTTGAAACACTTTCGCATTGATCAAGAAGTTATAAACTGGGCCAATGCTACTACTCTGTGAGTATTCTTATGTGACTCTGCACAGGTGGTCACAAGTGTATTGAAAATAATACTCAAATTGTATGTATGAAATCGGTAATAGTATTGGATAAGCTCAGGATTAGACATGTTGAATATGGCATTAGTATGCAGCAGGGTTTCATGCAGGATTTTTTTGCAAGGGGAAACGTTACATGTGCTTAGCCACACCCATTTTCAATACTCACACTACTGTGATGATTATGCCTATATGAGAGTGTATACTTCACGCTGGTCAGTCAGATGCGTGATTTTTTTATCTTACTATAAATAGAATTCAATTTAGCTATGAACTATATTTAACTTCGGGGAGGGGGGAGGGAGAGATCCTAGGGTCAACACCCTTCTCTATGAAACCCTGGTATGACTTATTTTTGTTATATTTATGTAAACGATACAGCATGCAGCCTTCGTCGCCTTCATCTAAGGCTAACCCTGGTAAAGTGGTCAGTCTGGAACTCTGTCCCATCAACCACAACCTCATGTTGATTGGTTATGAGAAAGGAGTGATTGCATTGTGGGACTTTGAGAGTAGTTTGGCTACTAAGAACTTCCCTGCTAATGTGCAGGACTGTCACATGGTATGTCATGTAAGTTTGTGTGCTGCTTAGTTTGAGTGAACTGACAGTAAGGGTATTTATTTATTGCCGTCTGCTTGTGTGCTGTGTCAGCACTGTTATGGTTGTGCCATTGTGAATATTGTTATTTCAGAAGCAAGGTGCTGACTGTAGGTCATGCTAATTTGGTGAGTATGAGGGAGGAGAAGCTGCTATTTGACGAGCTGCTAAGTGGTGAATATGTGTAACTGAATGATGCATATTTTTGTCTGAACTACATACCTTCACTTCCTTGGTCTTAACTGAAGCCACGAGTGTATGCTCACCACTTCCTCTATAGCCTGTCTCTGTGTGGAAATTCAATTCCAGATTGTTGGTGCTGTAACTTAGGATATAGTCCCACTAGGTTATGTAAACTGATGATAGCGAGTCGAGTTGCTATTATGTTACTTTGATTAGATGTATTATGTACTATGTTGAAAAAGGAAAAGTCTAACCACACTTGTTGTATGGACTGTAGCCCTTGGAGAGCATATCATGGCTTGGAGATGGAATCAAATTTGTTACATCTCATTCCAATTCCAGCTTAAACTATTGGAATTTGATGAGCTGTACTCCCAGTGAAGGACCTGTCATGCATTATGGTATGGTTAAGAGATGTGTATGTCACATATGTACCTGTGGTACATAGGTGTTGTAGTTTCAATTTGAATGTTAAGAACATGTTTGATGGTTATTGTATCTTTACCTCCAGTTTTTACAATCCATCCTAATACTAATAACCTCTAAATTTTATTCTTTGATCGGTTTCCAGTAAGAGGTTCCTTTTATACATACACATTCAAAATCTTTAGAGTGGCATTGTGCCCCCCCCCCCCCTTTTTTTATTTATTTTATTTTTTATTATTATGACCTTCATAGGCATTTTCTCAATTTTTGTCAATTTCATAGAAATGGCAATGCTGATTAAACCTCCCTGAATTTCTAGTAGTACTGGATGCAGTAGAGTGATTATGCAGTAGAGTAATTATACTGAATGCAGTAAAGTGACTATTCTGAATGCAGCAGTTATTGTGCTGAATGCAGTAGAGTGATTATGTTATTTTCAGTAGTAATTGTACTGAATACAGTTGAGTAAAAAAAACAACAGAAGTCTTGCTATACGTCAGTGAGACTATTGGATGATCTACAGTGTGGAACAGAGTAAAGGTGTGCAGTTATGCTATTTGACTTAGTTACAAGCAATTTACAGCATTGATGTTGAAGTCTTTGCTAGCTAATGCATTATCTTTTCAAGTTCTTTAGGAATGGCACAATACCTAAGAGAAGAAATAAATTAGTGAAGTACATCTAAATTATTTAATTGCATTAAAAATAACTTTGTTAAATCCATACATGGCGGACAGACAAAGCCAGTGAGACACCATCTGGTCTAACGGAGTTTGGCATCTTTACCGATTGTGAGTGGACAGTTAGTTCTATTTCTCTTAAACTTTTTTTTGCTGCTCCTTCCTTGATACGATGGCATGAATCATTGTTTTTGTTTTTATCACTTGTCAGTGCTGTAGTATTTAATTCACCTCTGAGTGCTCGCCAATTCATTACCAGAAAGGCTAGAATTTATAAAATAGTATGATCAAATTAAGTTATTTTTGACCCCTCTATAATTCACTGACCTTGTCAATAAGCTTAGAATAGTAGAGTTTTGTTTTAAAAACTTGGTGGCAACTTTTATGGTGTAAAATTCTTTGAATTCTGTTTCACTAACTGGGATGCCATCACTGGGATATTGAACACTCTATTGGTGATAGAACTAGCTCTAAGAGCTAACTATGTTAATGCAAATGGCCATCTTTGGAGATAAACAGTGCTGCTATTGACGACAAATTTTATCCTTGTTTCTGTAATATTAGGCAGCTACTCGAATTTTATTGCATCTCAATGAGCCATTTTATTATTTTGTAGGAAACGATTGTGCTGCTGTGTCTAAAATCCAGTGGCTGAACACAGACTCCAATCCTCTCATTATATTTTCTGGTGGACTTCCCAGTGATCAAGCAGATGAGCACCACACTGTGACTGTCATTCAAGGAGCAGACCATGTAGTGCTAGACTTTACTTCAGCTGTGGTAGATTTTGCTACAGTTTCTGGTAATTAAGTTTTACAGAGAAGTTTTTTTTTAATGTTTAATTGGGACCATATGTTTTATTGGGTGAAACTAGCCACATGCAGGCAGTTGGCTTGGTCCGTATTAAATTTCTCGTAGTCATTGGCGTGCAAACTGTAAAATAGATTGTGTACAATTCTGAAGGAGCAGTTAGTGTTGTCTGAGTAGATTTTTACACTCATGTCCAGGAGGTTTTGATTAATTCTTGCACATTCTTCAGTTGTTCAAGTTTCTGCTAGTCAATGGTATTTAGGTTTGTCTTATGTTTGTTTGGAATTATACATAACGGTTGTCATGACTATTGATATAGTTATTAGTATTACATTCATCTCTCAGTATTGGAAATTATATTTCATTAATTCACTTATTTCTATTATCTATTTTTCTTTAGACCCAACAACGTCAAGAGGATCTATTTTATTTGTTTTGTGTGAACAAGAACTGGCAGCTTTTGATCTAGAAGCTCCCAAGTAAGTAGCATTGTCTTACAGATAATGTACGTATAGCTAATAAAGGTCATACCGGAAGTAGACTAATAAATGTCATACAGGAAGTAGACTAATAAATGTCATACAGGAAGTAGACTAATAAATATAGAATTTGCAATAGCTATCTGATGTAACCAATTACTTGTTCTTTTATGTACGTATGTTGCTCATCATGTAGGTGCCCTCAGATCCAAAAGCCTTACTTGTACTGCTTGCATGCATCTCCTGTGACATGTGTGAGGATGTATGAGAACTGCAGCTCCCAACTCTTTCAAACTCTTCACGAGGTCACTGTCACCAGCCCTCCTGCACATGATCACAAGAGCACCATGGAATGGCCGTCTATGGGTGGGTGTGTCAGAGCTTCAGAACCAACCACATTAGACATTCTGGTTACAGGGTATGTATATTATTAGTACATATGTTCACTTTTCAGTATCTAATGACCAGGTTAACTATATCATTATCGGTTGTCGTGTTATGTTATTATTCTGTGTCTCCTTGTAGACATGAAAATGGCATGGTGAAGTTTTGGGATATCACAAATGGAGCCATGAGACTAATATACGAACTGAAGACATCAAATTTATTTGTTGGTCAAGAACCTGAGAGTGCTCTAATGGAAGAGTTTTCTGAATTTAAATGGCCACCCTACCGTAAAGTTAGCGTGTTTGACCCCTTTGAAGATGACCCTCGATTGGCTATTAAACTTATTGAGTTTTGCCCTAACTCTAGTTCATTGTGTATCGGAGGAAATGGCGGCCAGGTTATATCATTTTCACTCAACCCAAGTCCTAGTGAATCAGCTCTAGAGGTCAGTCACTGTTTTCTCTATCCATCAATCAATGATGTCAGGTCACTTGTTGTGTGTAGGTTGTCACGGCAGAAATATTTCGAGGTGTCACTTCCAGGCGGAGGGGAGCATCGTCATTTGGAAGTGCCCAACGATTGGAATTCAAGTCTGATTTAATTCAGTTTGCAGCTGGGTTTCAGGCAAATTTTTGCATGCAATGTACCCCTGCCACCGCTATCTCTGCTCTGGATTTCATGCCAGGATGGGGACTGTAAGTATTTCATTGTGTATGTGTGGGACGGATACCCAAAGTTATTTTTGTTAATGTTGTCATAGTTACTTACAATATTAATGTAAACAAGAAGCTAATGGTCTATATTATTGGTGTACTGTAGCATAGCAGCTGGGAATTCAAAAGGGTTTGCAGTGGCCAACTTCCTTTTGAAACAAATTATTCTCATTCACCCTACAGTGTTGACAGATGGTGTTGGCTCTAGATCTATTTCCAGGTAAACATCAAATTATCAATTGATCTTTTTATTTTTTATCAGTTACATTTTACAAAGCCAAAGATTCATTATTGAGACACATTTTTATATTTGATGTGTTGTTAAGAATGCAGTCACTCAGACGCTCTCTTCGTGGTTCCATGAGGCAGAGACGCAATTCAACCATTGGAACTGGTCATCGAGGAAGAGTAACCGAATCACAGACTGTGGAATCTGCTGTCCCGTCACGCAGCAAGAGTGTGAATGCACAACGCCCCAGGGCTAACTCGGAACCTGCAAACAGCCTTTTAGAATCAAGTACCCAAGCAACTGACAATCAGGTGAGGAATCTGTCAAAAAGAGGGGGTCAGAAAGGGCTTAGATCACTATAGTAACCTGGTGTGCTTCGCATACAGTTAATCAAGGAGACTTGCAGGATGTCAGCATTTTTAGTTTAGTTAACTTATGATGTTTGGGTGAGGTAAAATGTTGTGAAAAAGTAGACTTTCAATGGGCAAAAGAATCAGTTGATGCTTTTTGAACTTCACAGTGCCAATAAATGATGTGTGTGCATAACTTACACTGTTGGACAACAGCAAGTTGAGACAATGCTATTTACTGCTGTATGTAAAAATAAACAATACAGAGAAGAATTGAAAATTCTGACATACCCACTTGGTTTAGTTGCATCTCCTGCTCTCTTTCTTCCCACTTGGTTTAGTTGCATATCCTGCTCTCTTTCTTCCTGTCTTAGCTACAAAAGTCGTTTCCACAATCCAAATCGCTCTACTAAAGGTGATCGCTCTACTAAAGGTGATCGTGCTTTACCCCTCCAATTTGTGGTGACGCTTTACTAACCTGGCTCAGCTAATAAATTATTCGTGAATAGAGCCTTTGTCATCGTTACTGACACACAAGCGTATAATTACAATTATTGCTTGGTCCCGGGCATTATTGGTGTGTGTACTAGCAGACAGTAGAGTGAATGTGCAATATACATAATAACAAGGAGGTATTATTTGGATGTATAGACCAAGTTGTTTGTTGTTATTATGTTTTGTTAGTTTATTATTTTTATTTATTATTATTATTTTTATTATTTTTTTTTTGTGTTCATATGTTTTAACTTCTCCCCAGTAAACTAACTTGCCCACTGACCAATTAAACGTTAGTAACAGTCAAGATATATGGTGTTTTGTTCACTGTAGGTTCCTCCTGAAATGGTGGGTCATGTCACTCATCTTTGTTTTAGTGACACACACGTGTCAGGTGGAGGTACATCTCCCACACTCTTTGCCTCCACCATGGGTTCCTTTGTTGCTCGGTACAGCTTGACACTGCCTGATCCTAGAGAAAGAATGTCTCAGATCAATAAAGTCTTTCCTGCTGGTAAGTTAGTTCTCTACATTGGTGTTCATGTGACAAGGACAGTGTGTGTGTGTGTGTGTGTGTGTGTGTGTGTGTGTGTGTGTGTGTAGGTAAGGACTATGCTCTGGTACATGCTGCTCCAATAGTGTGTGTGTTTGTTTTGGATTATGATGGTATTCCAATTCCTGGACCTTATGAGATCGAGTCCAAAGTTGTTTCCCCCCCTAACATCAGAAGTCCACATTATGCAGTCATCTGCACTTCAGAGCAAGTCAAAATCGTCTCTTTGCCTAGCATGAAGCAGAAGCGGAAGGAGAAAATATCTGATCGCATTCATGAAAGAGTCTTCAAGGCTTGGATTGTACGAGTTAAAGTGCCAGCTGCTCCAGTAGGTGCCGCACGTGACTGGAATCCAGCTTTGGCCGTCCTTACCACATCAGGTACATTCCTGGCTTACTCCCTCCCTGGACTGAGACTCTGCTTCCAAAAAAATGAAATGATAGACATGAATGACCACAAGTAAGTGTATATATAATGTATAACTGTATGTGAGCCACTACTTTCTTACAATATCCTTCTTTACCATATTTTGCAATTTTGATAATCTTGCATCTTAGTATTCTTTCAAGGAATATATATGAAGGACTTATTTTAATTAATTCTTAGCCTGAATAGCTTTGCAGGTAAAGCTCAATATTTATGTTTTGTTATCTTCTCTATATCAGCAGATAACTTTAGTGACTATTTAAGTAATCAATTTTTTGAAGAAAAAGAAGTGTTTTTATCAATTTTGTGTAATTATTTTAGAGCTATGCAGTCTTTCACAGTTTCTACATATGGAGAAATTTTGTATCTACATTCTTTCTCAGAATTGGAAAGAAGTCTGCTGTGTTCCTATGGTTTGTAAGTTGAGTAATATTTCCCTCAAGTCATGTCATGACCTGCTATGTCTTGCAGCTCCTACCATGCATCCATGCTGCCCAACTTGTTCCCTTTCGAAGGTTCTACTCGTCCCATCTCCTTCCCTAAGAGATCCAGTGTTGTTAGTAAGAGGCAGCAAGTGGTGCAAGTAGAAGTGGCCAATGAGCCTGCTGTGGAGAATTCCAGAGATAGGCGGTCAGAAACACCTTCACCAGAAGACATGCTCGAAGGTTTGTACGTAGTACATTAGTGGGTGTGTATGCAAGTTTTCATGCAAAAATAATAATAAATGTACATAAGAAAAATAAATGTATATATTTGTGTTTGATCGCTCTTCTACGTTACATACACAAGTTAAAATATACCACATCCCTGGTTCTGTCTGTGTACATAAGTATATGTTATTTTATCCTTGCTTACCACATAAGTCACATAAGTTTCAGGAGTGATGCGCGTGTGTTGAGTGGGCTGAGTGTGCAATACTAAGAATACCTTAAACCTACCTTCCTACAGGACAGATGGATACATTACATTTTGTAATCATATCTTGTGGGGGCAAGGGAGGAATAAATGCCCTATCTTTTGATGTATTGTAACACTCATACACACACACACACTGTAAAAGAAAGGATGCTGGCTAAAGGGATTGCCTGTATAATATTTCAGTGAAACACAGTATCCATACGTGTTTCACTTAATTCAGTGAACAAACACAGCACATGAAATTGACATTCACATGAGCATTTAGTTTATAATTGTAGAATATAATTGTTATACAGTACGTCCTGTTTGTCATGCTCTAATTTTGAAAAGGTTACTGACAATCAACTGTTAATTTAGGTATGAACTTACATGTACTCAGAATGATGATTTGGTGTGGTAGTTTGTTTTGTTTTGTTTTTTGTTTTTGTTTTTTTGCTGATTTTTGTGAAAACACAAGGCTACATATCAGCTCCACATAAGTACTAACTTTTGTGGGTAATGCCCCTTTAGCCACATGGTAATCACGTGAACTAATAATTTTTTGCAATATGCAGTAGTTTATGTTGAGAAGTTAACGAGTTCTTGAAGTGGAGTTTCAACTATCAGTGAGTGTCCCTGGCATATTTTGCTTCTCTTATGAAGACAGAGCATTTACATCTGCCATTTTTATTGCACATCCTGGTTGATCTGAGAAATGATGTAATAGCTATGTAGACACTGAGGGTTTGCACCTTTGGAGCTTCATCTGTAAGGTGTTGCTACTTGATTGTTTATTCAATGTGAGTTGCCAGATATTCTTAGCTCTCGTATGAGGAATGTGGGTGGTGCATTGAGGATTTCCATGGTAACTTGGCAAGTTTTGACTTTGTGGTTAATAATGCATGTAGCAGGCATTATTTTATATGTGATTGGCTTGTCTTTGTCGAAGACAAAAGTCAACAAATTTCTGTCATTTATAAAGAGTGTGTCTTACACGGAGTGTACAGGGCGTGCCTGTACCTTGATTTGGCTGGAGAACCCATAATGTCATTTGTCGAGCACTGAGCCAGAGATATATAATAGAGTGTTTCAGCTTGTATCAGCAGTTGTGAAATGTTGCGAGCAGTTTTGTGTTGCTGTCTGAGAGGTAGAATTTTTCAGAATTCTAATCTTTATGGCACCTACTATCAATTCTTTTATTATATCAAGGTTCTTCAAGTAAACCAGATGAGGGAGCTTTGACCAGCCAAACTGTGCCTTCAACCCAAACTAGTGTCAGTGAAGTTCCTGATGGTGCCACCTCAACTGCAAAGAAATCTAAATCTCCAGGTAAGATTAGACTAGCTTGAAAAAGTTTTGTACCCTGTTTGTTATGAGATTATTTCACACTTAATTTACAACTAGGATTTTCTCAAATTTTGCTTAGCATAAAAGGTTTTATTTTTAATTTACTTTATAAAATCACCAAATATACGGTCAGATATAGTTTGGTCATAGTTTTAAGCATGAATAAGTGATGAAGTAGGTGTGTAGGACTTTTTAATCCAGCTGTTGGCTTAGCTTAAATAGATAAACAAATATGGTAATTAAAAGGCTTAGATATAAGTTTGTTCGCCCATAACATTTGTGTGAGGCGATAATACTGATATATCAAGTACATGTAGTAGAGACTAGAGTCACATAGTTTACTGCACCATTTTAGTAGTTCATTGTAATTAATCATCCCTTGAGCTTAATCAGTGGAATAGTGTATTGCAATCTAAACTCTAAATGCCATAGCACCAAGGTCTTCAATGGATGAGAGTACACAATAATTGACTTGTATAACTTGTATTTGTCTGAGTAAAAATAATTACTTCCTATTTATGGCCATCTTGTGTACCTACTGTAGTTGATGTTTTGTGACATGTTTGTCATATCCTGCTAAGCATTACGGTTATTTTGCTTTATTCCATTAAAATACGCAGACATAGAGTGCACTAATTATGGAGTGCAGCTTTACGCAATAATAATGTAGTTTTTCAGAGGTCATGATCACAGAAAATCCTGTGTAAACTACACTTAATTAAAATCATGGAATTGTGCTTTTACAGTAGCAGTATGCTTATCCTCTTTTAACTATACTGGTGCTCAATTACATGTGAATATGGTCCAGCACAACTGTGAATCTTAATGTACTTTGATTTTCTAAAAATGTGTAAAAATTCCACAGCTATTATTTTGCAGAGCTTAAATTATAAAGAACTTTTAGCTTAAGCGGGATATCTCAGGGTATAAATAATTCAATTTACATTCAAATTTCTCATGTGTGTCTCCCATTAAGCAATGTAGTGACTTGAGCATGTCAACAACTCTTTAAAATATTTTTATTAAAATGATTTAAACAACACATACAGAGTGGGAAGGAACTTTTTCAGAACAATAGCAATAGGCTTAACTTATACACACATGTGCACACACACACACACACAGAGATGGAAAGATATACGTAGATAGATGATATATAGATAGATTGGTCAATAGATTGATTGATTGATGTGTATAGTCACATACATGTACTGGTGTGGTCTTATAAATGATAAGGTTTGACAAACAGAAAACAGTAGTGATGTTTTCTGGAACTAGGCCAGAGCAGAAATACCCACCACTTGGAAGTTATTGGTATTCTATGTACACTATACTAAGGCATCCTACACATATATAAGTAGAGTTGAGTTGCTTCTTCTGGAAACTGAATTGAAACACTTCCTTCTAGAATTCCTATAATTTTTCTACTTCATAAATATCTCTATTTATTGATCTTTGTTGTTTACAATATATTTTGTTGTTGTTGTGTAGAAGTAGTGCCTCAGCCTTCTAATAAACCAAGGTGAGTTGGAAATACGATCATACTAGACGTCTTTTTTTTTTCTTTTCTTTTTTTTTGAAATACAGTATGATTACAGTTTTTACTCTATATAGAGTCCAGTCAACTAGCAGCAGTGGATCCGACAGTTCCTCAAGTGACAGTGAGAGTTCTGGTGAAGATGATGAGGTTTCAGGTCCGGGTGGAGCAACATTTGGAAACCCATTTGCAATGGGACTAGAGGTGAGGTCTGCAAATATTGATATAAATTAGAGGCAAGCAGCACTGCAAGTACATAGCAGTAGTTGGCGAATGGGCCATAGCAAGTCAGCTCTTTTCCGTCTGGACCAAGATACCTACATGTACCTGCATCTTAGTTTTAGAGGTGCACCGATAGAATATTTTGCCGATATACCGATAACTGATATTTTATCTAGAGTCAAGGCCAATACCGATAACCGATAGATATATTCATTGAATTTTGACGTTTTAATTTTTACATAATTAGAAGTGCAATGGTACTAGTCTAGAGTTTTCAGTGTCAGGAACAAAGTAGTGCCAAATTGGCGACCTCTTTTTAGACATCGGAGTTAAGTTTCTTTGTCTCTACGCCGTCTAAGAGCAAGCAGAACTCATTGTCCACGCAGCGAGTACGAATTTTTTCTATCGGTTAATTATATTGGTACGGTGGGTAGTGTTGACAACCGATAAACGATAGACCGATAGATTATCGGTGCACCTCTACTTAGTTTTGTCTCAATTTGCTTTTAAAATTCATCTCTTGCAGAGCATCTTTATAGCAAAGAATAATATTTTAATGTACCAAAATTTGCCAGTGAAAGTGTTGATAAAAATTTGCTTGTAACAATGACGGAGTATAAAGAAGTGAAAATTAAAAAGTATAAGCATGACGATAGTTAATTTGTGCAACTAACTACGTAGAAACAGCTTCAAAAGAATAGAACAGCAACAAATGAAATAGTTTACTCTATAGCTTATTATTACCTAGCTACTTAGTTGTGTGTCACCTTCTAAATTCTAGTTTTTCAATTTAATTATTAATAATTATAAAAAAATTATAATCACATTTGTAACAATGGACTTTCTATTGTTACCACTACAATTACAATCTGAAGCTCAAGTTCAGACACTTACACAGCTAAAACAGAGTACTTGGCTTACTCACTTTCTAGTCACTAGTTATAAGCTTTAAAATATACTGGAGGGTTCTCATTTCGATTTTTTTTTTTTTTTATAGGAAGTATTACAACATAGCAACATAATATAAATAATTATTGATTTTTTTTGTTTTTTTGTTGTTGTTGAATAAAAAAGTGGTGCCATATTTATGGTACTACGTATTGCCAGTGAAAGAGTAAATGACTCCTGAATACTGTTTTCACTTTTTCAATTATTATTATTAAGAAATTATGAAGTGGTAAATTATTATTATTATTATTATTATTAGGGTTTGGATGAAGGTAATCAAGAATTGGACAATATTATAGCATCTTCTCTACAGCAACTTGAAAGTGCTAGGGCATTTTATGAGCACATGCAAGCTCGAGCAAAGAAATCAGAATAGTGTATGTTTGGACAGATGTACGTACATACACTGCAAAGCCTCAACTCCCCTGTCATAGCATGCTAACTAGAGCTCTTTTTTAATTGCTTTTTTATTTCTTCTCTACACAGTAATTAGTCTATCAATATCTAAAATATGTGGTTTATAAGTATTTTATGTGATAGTTTCCACTGTTTCGTAATTACTATTTATTTTAATATTATATAACTTCTGTCACTGTGATTATTAAATTTTACTCTTGCTACTCTGATTCCTGTCACTGTTATTAAAATTTACTCTTATTCTCTGATACACCTCTAGCATATTATTATGAGTGTTGGAGATGTTTTATCCTCGTACTTATTTACATTTTGTGCCCAAACTGGTCTTAGGAAGTGTTTCAGGTCTACTAAACAACTTGTCTTGAATCAAAGAATTTACTTGAGAAAGATAATGTTTTACAGGTTCACCAACATCATACTGTGTCAAAACTGGAAAAGTTTAAGTAAAGGTCATTACTAACTAGTGCTTGCATGTTACTTGGTATTTCGAGTGTGTTGAAATAGTTCACTGACTGTACTTCCAACACATTGGGATTGAAACTAAAATGCTAGCCAGGATTGCACAATACTAATAAGAGGGTGCGGCCACCTTTTTTTTTTTTTTTTTTTGCATTGTACCACTATTGAATGTTGGGATAACTTGCTCTCTCTACGTTGCCTAAATCTATATTTTATCTTCTTGTACAACCAAATTGTAAATGAAATGGTGTACACACTTGTAATCCTGCCAGCATGTTGCTAAAATTATTCTATCGCATATTTCAAAGTTAACCAGTGATAAATTCATTGGTCTTTAAAAATAAAATAGCAACAAACTAATCGAGGTGTTGTTTAGTTGAGTCCATAGTGTGGTACAGTAGATATGTAGCGTACACATATGTGATGATTAACAAACAACAAGAATAACAAGATATCAGTAAAGGAAATAAGTCTGGTAAAGAGGGAGGTGGTTGTAGAACATGGCTGCAACCACAGAGAAGTGCCAGTAGAGACAAGGTTGCCAGGCCCTATTAGTACATGAAAGGGGGGGGAAATAAATAATTACACAAATACACGTATACTGACATACCAAAAACACTTCAGTCCAGGACTTGAACTTGGAGCCATAAACAAGTGTAAATATCACTATGTAGAATGATGTCATGGCCCATGTTGGTAGAGCCAGACCATCTCTGACCAATAGAGGGTACATGCTGAAAGCAGCTACTGCATTGAACCACATGACAAAGAATGGATGTTGCCACGGCAACAAATTTACTGGCAGTGTTACCAGCAAAATGGTTTTCTCGTGTACTTGGAATGAGAAAAGGAAAAAAGAAAGTGATGTGATCACCTGGAATACAAATATTTCTCTGTATAGTTAAACATCTTATTACATCATCAGCTCTTAAGCACTGCTTTTTTCCTTAATTTAATAACTAATTTACTCTTAAACACTTCCCTTCCTGAGCTAAAACAAAAACTAATGCCTTTTCCCCTAAGTGAGTTAGAGTAAACAGCACCCCTTTATGTTAAGCCTCAACAAGTTTCTACAATACTACACCCTATTCATTATATGTACATTAAATACCGTTGCTATATTGTTGTCAGGTGTAATAACTTGGCAAGTGTGCAATAACACTTGCCCGGTATTTAAACTAGTTAAAGCATGAGCGCTTAGTGCCTAGTACATTTATCGCACTCAGTCCTCGGGCCTACGGCCCTCGGGCTGTCGTGCAATAAATCGACTAGAAACTAAGCGCTCATGCTTTAACTATAACGTATAGGTTACACAACAGGATTTACACTACATAAGACAGAAAGGCCCGAGGATAGTGTAAATTTCATATCAACCGAAGAGAGTGATGCAACTGACTTGTACCATGGCTGGACACACAAAAACTAATTAGGGATTGGTTATTCACCTCCTTAGGAAGTGTGTATGAAATTGTATATTCATCGCAAATTAACAAGCTGATTGGATGGCTAGAATGTACCGTGATACAAATATTTATATTGTACATTGGATATTTTTCCTTGAGTATTTCCTCATCACACGAGGGTTCAATATCCTCCCATATTGAACACTGCATAGCGGTCCAACATCATGCCCATGCATAATTCTAGACAACTGTATTTTTAGATGCATGGAAGAGTTGCCTCTGAACGACGAGGCTTTGAAGCACAACAATTTTTACTTTTTTTGAAAAATATCCAATATGCAATAAACAACTACTACACTCGTACAATATTATGCAGATGACATTTCACTCTCATGCTTGTATTTTCACTCACACTTACATGTGCTCTTGAAATATCTCCCATTATTGTGCGGTGCCTCATGCAATAAGTATTATAATATATACATTCATACAACAGATGGGTGTATATCACTGAACATTCTATTTGTATAATTGGAAATAATTAGACCATACTTCCACTAAATAGTTTTAACATACCAGACACAGAATGAAGTGACGTGGTGAAGGATTCCTCATCAGTTTCCACAACGATGGCAGAGAACTCAATAAAGTTGCTATTAGGCTTAGTTTAAGAAGAAGTGGAGTGCTAAACAGCTGCTTCAATTTTATAAAAACTGAAATAGCACACCAAAAACTTGCAACCTTGTCTTCAAATAAACCTCTGTTGAATGGAAAAATTCGAGTTAAAACATTGTACAAACCTTGACTTCCATCCACTAAGTAAAATGGAATCCAACATAAAGTGAATACTGCAATTACAACCACACCAAGCTGGAGAATTCTCACACCAGAAATGAGTAACTTCTTCTTAGGACGAAAACATTTCCCTAACAAGAAGCAAAAAAATGGTAGTGAGTGATATAGCTCCATCTGCTTGTAGTTGATAGACAAACTAAAAGCTGCTGCTCCAATTAAGTCACGATTATTAGTCACTGCAACAATGCCCCACAAGGCCAGACCTAAACTGATGCAATTGTATTGAAAGTGGCCATAATCTATTAGGAGAAGACAAGGTTGAATTAGCAAAATAAATGCTGAAGCAAAAAATCTGTCAGGAACCTACAAGAAAGAAAACAATGGTTTCCTTCATATTTTAAATAGATCACGCTAAACTTTAAATTTACTCTTACCCACTTAGACTCCTTTTTGAACCAAACAAAGTAAAAAACTGCAGTAAAGAATATGACTATATCAGGAACCAGTACCGAATATCGCATGAAAAGCTTGTGAGAGTAGCTTTCATGCCCATGTGACTCTAATAATGTAGTCCAATTGGAGTTCAAGTAAGCAGACACCTTTCCAGTAATGTAACTATGATAGGCTGTCAAAGGAGGGTAATCCAGACCCCAATAGTTCAGGTCATTTGAGTTTGTGCTCACATACCTTAAAATAACAGTGAATTAATAATAATATAATAATATTAATAGCAATTTATCATTATTATTATTATTATTACTATTGTATTAGAAGTATGTATTTCTTGAAACTATCACAGTTCAGTGGTCTCAGAATATAAATTGTCAGCTAACAATGTGGGGAATTATACTTCGTAGGGGTTGCACCACAAAGAATGAACAAGACAGTACATTTTTCCTGCCAGCAAATTAGCCCTTGCCTTACAAAAAAAAAGAAGACTTTAGCTAGAAATAAGATCACATTTTGTAACAGTGCTATTTGTAGACTCAGTACAGACCTACCATTCTTCGACTGGTAGATTAACAGTAACTTCCATCCAATGTCTCTGTGCTTCATAATCACCATACATAGGAGGCTTGTTGAAACCTAATGTTTAGGTATAGCTAAATTTCCAGCTTACTTTAGTAGCGATATAAGAGAAAATACCTGAATAAGGATACAGTCCAATACATATCCTCAAAAAAACAGCTCCAGAAAATATTAACAATCCTGTAGCAATTGTATATACTTTCCCCATTACAAATACAAAAAACAAATAAAAAAATTAAACAATAAACTGCCCGAATTCGGTTCTAATTTGAGCTCCCCTCCAGGTAAACATAGCTGATACTGATGGCTGCAGATACCGGTTGCCATCGGGTATTGTGCGTTGGAATTGTGTGCTGTGATATCATAAACCATTTGAGTCATTATCCCAAAGAAGACGAAGATATAAGAGCTTTGAAGCAAACCAGGCAATCTGGTGGAAACGCTTCCAACACTGCGAAAGTGTTGTCATTGTTGGGAAGATCTTGCGATATTCTGTGTACTGTTGGAGGAGGTGCAGAAGCGGAGTGAGTACGAATACTAGCCACCGACATCTTAATTTCAACGCACCTACACGTTCCTATTCCCAGATCACTTGAAAGAAGTGCATGTGTACTTAAAGTAAATTCAAGTGGGGGAGTATCTGCACCCAGCACACTGTTTACATGACAATGCCAACTGTGTACTAACATCTAGGCAGGCTGATGTTATTATATTGAAAATTTTATAATCATTTGTCAGTGCGTTTTATTTTTACACCAGATTTGCTTTGCACGAATTGGATTCATATGGCATTGGTCGTGAAAAATGTCCTGTACATGAACAATGCCAACTGCCATCATCTTATGTTGCTTTGAACATGCAAAATGGATCAAGAACAATAATACATTATAGGTGAGGTGATAATATGAATACAGTCATGGAATCTCTGCTGATGTTAAAATAATAACTATAGAGTCCAGTTAAATGGCACTATATATAATTTATATGTATATACATATACACACAAAATATATGATAGCTGGAGCGTGGTATATATTGCCATGCTACTTGTCATACCTGTAAAGACTGTATAATTAGAATTCAATAAGTTTTAGATACTTTTTTATGGTATGCCCACACTAAGACTGTTGTGTAGTTGAGAATTGCACAATATATTTAGAAATGTCTGTATTTAAATTACAGAGATCTTCCAGAACTAACTTTTTCTGAATTTGTCGAAGCAGCTGTTGCACATCGCTACAAATGGATACACTTTGAGGTAGAATTTGATTGTTGTGTATATATTTATTGTATTTATTTATTTATTTACTGGTACTGGTACTGATATTATTAATACACTTAGATGAGGTAAACATGTTAAATATTTTATGAGAATCCACAAAGTAAGATTATTTCTTTCACCCACCAACTTTGTGTAAGCAGAGTCATAGAAACAGGAGGGGTAAGTTGCAAATTTGCAACAGAAACTAATAATTTCTAGGCAACACAGATAAACACAAAATACATATTATTATAGGGTATAGGCTCATAACTACGTATGTTGATGAATAATAGATGAGCAATTTAAGTAGAGTTTGAGCTCCAAGATGCAAATATTCTAAGGTTACCGTGGAAACTATTAGTTAGTGTGGGGTCGAAGTTAAGCTTACTTCAAAATGGCAACCAGGCGGTCAATTGATGAAGTAGTTCAGCGACTTCTGCAGTTTAGATGGTGGTTCAGTGGACCAGAAGGTGGAGGAGATAGTTAAGCCTACAAAGGAGTCATTCAGCAATAGACAGAGAGTTGCTCCATGAAGAAAATCAGGCACTGACTACAGCATTAAAAAACAAGACTAGTTGTGAATATTTGCATAAATATGAAGCAGTTTATCTAGACTCTGAATTAGCCACAGATAGTCCAGTATCAGATATTGAATATTATTGATCTGTACACATTTCGTGTTTCTGTTATAGCCATTTTTATTGCATACTCTAGGAAATTTAAAGCCTTTCTGGCAATGCAGCGGTGAAAGGGTTGAGCTGAGAATACAGTTATTATAGCAAACAGAATAAAGTATTTATTTAATAACAATATTATTGTTACTTTTCTATGATATTTATGTCGTAACTCCCATGTGATGAGGGTATACCTTCAAGAAAAGTGATATCACAGTGTTATCTCCCTCCAAAATTACCTTTGGACAATACTTAACTTTGTATGAAGAGTGCTTAATGGCATAATAATGAAAGAATTTTATTGACGAATAGAATGAGAAGCACAAATAATGTTATGGAATAATGTGATATTGGTCTTTTCAGCTACAAAGGAAAATCTAGAGCTTGCTTTGTGAATAATCACCAATTCCAGTCTAAAGTTGAGTGATAACTGAGTATTGTTCATTGAAACATAACGTCTCATCTGAACCTCACTGGATATCATCATTCTATCACCATGTAGTCTTTGTTTGAAGGCGTGAGAAACAGAATGGAGTATACATTTTGTAGTCAGTATTGTCAAATGACCCTCGCTACAACCATATCGTGCCATTAGTTAGTCTTTTACACTGCTTGAAATGGTAACTACAATATAAAATTAAACCTTGGCAACTCTTGGAATTATCGCTAGATAACCCCTCAAATTACTTATGGTGTTTAACTATTACATAAACTAATACATTTAGCAAACATAGTTACACGGAAAAAAAACAAAAAAAAAGCAGGGTTGTTTCTATAATACACACAGCTCACTCAATTATTGCCTCCTTCAAACTGACAAGAGTTGCTACCATGTATGCACTCAAATATTGTTATGATTCACATGTGCAGTTAATTACTTTTCTCGACAAAAATAGTGAATATCATGTATGTCATGTGACTTTATGATGTGTTAAATAGACATACAGATAGAAATAGTTTATCTGGAAAGTCTAACATGAAGCATGTAAAATGTATGTGAACCATATTCAAAGACATAATTTAAATAGTTGCTGCATGGTTTGATAAGTTGTACCTAGATTAAAGTATGAATTGTGATAGCTTTAAGCCGTGAACATAAAATTTTCTCCCGCCAATAAATATTATATATTTGTAGACACAACTATTTACTAATAAATTACCCATCACTACATTTACTTTATTTATATGAAGGGTCGCTGCCCCTCAGAGTATGTAAAAATGATAGAGTACATAAAGGGATTCGCTGATTGGTCGCCGACTGTGTCCGTGGAATTGGAGAAGACCAAACCAGAGCTCTTACCCCTGGCGTCACAAGCAGATGTAGTGAGTGATACATGTGGTTTCTAGTTGTGTGTACAACAGTTAAACTTCCAGATAAGTTGGAAACATCATTTGACACTAAAGATTTTTCTTGATTATTTTAGTATCACGATTACAAGAAAATGAAGTGATATTTTTAAATTAATTACAGAAGTGAAATTAATAGAAATTATTTAATTATAAATTCTGAAGCAACTCTTGTCATTACTGTTGACTTACAGGTCGTGTCCACCACAAACCACTCTCTTACACACTGAAAGATGGACAAAATTTATTGGGTCTGGTTTGACAGGAAAACCTCACTATAAAAAAAAATAATAAAAAAAATACAAAATCAAACAAAAATCTGAAAGTGCACGTTTTTTTATGTCGAGAGGTCATGTGTATTGGGTGTGGCCTGTTGACTTAAGCAGGCAAGGAATCTCTCTAATGTACAAGGTGTGGTCTTTTTGGAATGTCCTTTATTACACGTTTTATTTTAAGTAGTACAATTGAGGCATGAGTAAAGGACCACTACAGAACAGTTTTAAATATGAAAGAAAATTAAGTATATTTTTACTGCAAGATAAAACTCTCTCACTGCTAAATAAAACCGTTGTTTACTATAGCTTACCTTACATTTGACCCTGTGCAAATCTAAGTAGGTTCCGAATACCCTTTCTTGTCCTTATTGTAGTTGATTAAATGCACAGATATTAGTGGGTTGATTTAAATATGCAGCATTATTCATTTCATTTGGAAAGTTAGCAAACACTTTGAAAGATTAGCACACCAAAGACTACTGGCTATTGAATTAAATTTACAATAGTTATATTTCTATTGTGATGAAAAGCAGTGGGTTTAATTTAAACATTCATTTCATCAAACGTTTGGTAAATAATTAATGCTGTGTATATTATGTATGGTTACACTTCAGCAATTAATATCAAATGTTTCATACCAGTATATTTTTTAGGTAATCATCAGCAAAGAATTTGCCAATTTTTATGGTGTGTCAAATATGACAGAGGCAACTGTCTATTTCAGATCAAAAGTAAACTCAAGGTATTGTTGTTAGTGAGCAAGTGAATGGTATTATATATAGTATGCATACATATTTATATGTACTAGCAAGTACCCCACCACATAGTGGTGCTTGACATATTGCAAAGTAAGAATACAGTAGCACAAGTTATCTTGCTCAGTTACAATTCTCTACCATTGGTTAAGGTTACATAAGTTTCCCTCCCATACTCTCTTTTTTTCTGAGCTGAGTTTTTCTTCTACCCCACCTCTCCTATCTTCAGCTCTACTTCTTGAGTCATGCAACCCCCTTTTCCTGTCTATCTCTCCTGCTTCTGAATTTCTGTCCTACTTTGAGAAACTTTTGTCTTCTATTTCGTACTTTAGCCTTTCTTTTGAACACTAACCCCCGCCCGTTTTTAGTTGTGATTAATCGCTCAGCTTTCTGCCTTCTCTTCCCTTCCATTGTAAACCTACACTCCGTCCGCTTTTCAGTTAAGATTAATCACCTTTTACCTTCTCTTCCGTACTTTTGCCTTCCTTTTGGAAACCTACGCCACCTTCCATCGTCTATTGCACATATTTTTACAACCAGCACATTTTACTGACTGACACGATACTTTACCTACCATAAGGTGACGATACTTTACCTACCATAAGGTGACGATACTTTACCTACCATAAGGTGACGATACTTTACATACCATAAGGTGACGATACTTTACCTACCATAAGGTGACGATACTTTACCTACCATAAGGTGACGATACTTTACCTACCATAAGGTTACGATACTTTACCTACCGTAATGTGGCGATACTTTACCTACCATAATGTGACGATACTTTACCTACTGTAATGTGACGATACTTTACCTACCGTAATGTGACGATACTTTACCTAACACAAGGTGAAGATGCTTTACCTAACACAAGGTGAAGATACTTTACCTAACATAAGGTGACGATACTCTACCTACCATAAGTAGCATAATTCACCAACCCCTACCATTCACTCCTTTTCTTCATTCTAGACCTAAATACAAGTACCTTTATCAAGTTCTGACCCTTCACACAAACTAGATAGAAACTTTTTCACCTAAAGGGGTCTGGAAAAAAAGCAAAGGGAAAAAAATGAAAAATCTAGGAATCGAACCCAGGGCCACTGGCTTCAGCCACCAATGCTCTAACCACTGAGCTACGACAACCCTCGACTTCCAAGACATTCACATTTTTACTTTATACTGTTAAATAGTACCGCTTGCTGCAGTCTCATACTCAACAGACCACCAATTATGTGCCGTCAGAACTCCTTTTTGGTGTAGACCTCTCCCTCCGGAGAGGAGCCATAATTTGTGGATTGAAACGGCTTTATCATCACGATTCCCGGTGACGACCAAGATTTTTCATTTTTTTTCCTTTGTTTTTTTCCAGACCCCTTTAGGTGAGAAAGTTTCTATCTACAAGTACCTTTGTAAATTGATTTTATTCTCAATTTTAATTTTTTCCTTCCTGATCTTAGAAGTTCATTTATTTCAGTCACATTGTAATGCTAATTATTGTGCGAATGGATATTAGAATATAGTCTTATAGGAAATACAATATAGTCAACATTTTCCCATAAGTAGCTATAGCTATTTCAACCCTTCCTGAAAAGAGCCCCCCCCCCCCTCCCCCCCTCTTAACAAACCCTAGATCCGCCTCTTTACTTCTAGCAGTTTGTCTATTTGGCAAGCAAGTGAGACACTCTCAGGGGTAACACAATTGAAAACCGGGGATATTTGTTTGTTTATATATATATATGTGGATGTACACATGTCATTTTGTAATTGACCCTCACGTTTTTATGTTTACTTCATGGTCTACCCCTTTCCATACCTCCACTAAACAGAATCTTTTCATTTAACGATCCCGTATCATTCAGGGGAATTAATTATTTACCTCTTCATATTAGGTTGTTTCTGAATGCGACAATTTCTTTCTTAGCCTTCTTTTACTCATTAGATGTATTCTCTCTCTTTCACAATGTTTACAATACAGAATTAAAAATATTTGGTCGCCACCGGGAATCGAACCCAGGACCGCTTGTATAGTGCACAAGCGCTCTGTTAGATTACCGGCCGAATTATTACTTAACCGCGGTGCCGTGAGCCGCCGTATTATTTTCTGCCGGAAGTAACCCTTACTGGAGAGCAACTTTCTGACTTTGTAGCGGAGAAACATTCGGTCCTGGACATAAAGTTTCTATTGATCAGCCGTAGGTAAAAGTTGCCTAGAGAAGAAGGCAACAGGTAATTCTTCTCTGTCTCGAATGATGTGCAGACACGCACCCACGCCCACCTGGAAGCGTCTGTATATAGAACAAAAAATCTTGGGGAGAGGGGACATTCAAAATAACAACATTACTAAATGAAGGCGTCACCCATCTCCTCGCTCCACACTACCTGCCGCGGAGCCGCAAGGGATGTCGAAGGCGATAACCTAGCTGATCTTTCTGAGAACCTCAGGATAAACTTTCTATAGTAACTGATCGCTCCCAGAAATGAGCAAAGACCTTTCTTCGTCCTTGGCCTCCCATAATTTCTGAAAGCCTCCACCCTCTCCTTAGGGACACTCACTTTCCCACACCCGCCTAAATGGCCCAGGTACCTCAGCCTCGACTTTCCAAAAGTACACTTTCTCAGTGTCACTACTAGACCCGCCTCACGCAAACAAACAAGGACTCCCCTCAAATCCGCTAAGTGTGCCTCCCAGTTCCTGCTGAAAACTACTATGTCATCAATATATACCCCGCTCACCTCACGCACCGACTTTAGCACTCTTTCCATAGTTTGCTGAAAGATGGATGGGGCATTGCGCAGCCCAAATGGCATACGCTTAAATTTCAATTTGCCTGCCAGGCAAACAAACGTGGTAAGGTCAGAACTTTCTGGGTCCATGGCTATTTGATAGAAGCCAGACATGAGATCTAAAGTAGATAGCACACTAGAACACCCTACCCTCTCTAACAAGTCATCAAGAATTGGCAGTTAAAAGCGATTAGGAGGGATTATCTGGTTAAGCCTCCTATAATCTACACATACCCGCATGCTCCCATCCTGCTTACGCACGGGCACTATTGGTGAATACCATGGGCTTTCACTTGCCTTGATGATGTCACCCTCAAACAGCTTCTGGATCTCTTCATTGACTGCCTCTCTCATAGCTTGGGGAATGGAATGGGGTGGAGAGCTGACAATGTCAGACCCTGGGACTACCTCGATTCTACAAGTAACCACTGTACACAGCCCTGGCTTTTCCCCAAAGCAATCGCTGTACTCATCTAGAACAGCTTCCAACTCACTCAACACAAAACCTTCGCAAGGTTCACTACACAAATCCTGTGGTCTGCGCATGACTGCCTCCATCACTTCCGACTCCTCTGCCATAATGCATACAGAGGAAACGGAAACGGGCCTGTCTTTGTAGACTTTGGTGCTGTTGAGGTGCACTAACCTAGTACTACCCCCACCAACACGCTTTACTATATAGGTGACCCTGGAGACCACCTTCTCCACCACATATGGCCTTTCCCAGGACGCCTCCAGGGCACCGTGAAGGCCTGGGACACAGACCAACACCTTATCTCCCAGACGGAGAGATCTGTCAGATTTGAAATGGTCAAAACTCTGCTTACGTTTGGCTGAGGCCACCACTTGCCTAGCCACTGCTGTTTCACTTAAAAGGCTCAACCCATAAGGTAATGTCGGACATTTGATATCTGTCCTCCACCCAGCCACTGTAGAGGATGTCAAGGGGCCCCATCATTTGTCTCCCAAATGCAATCTCATATGGGGAAAACCCCGTGCTCGATTGGGTACCGACCTCAAGGCGCACATTGCCAGGGGAAGGTATGTCACGCATCCATATCCTTTGCCTTCATCGGCTTGAGGGTGCCATGAAGGCGCTCAACTACTCCGTTCGACTGTGAACGGTAGGGCGACGTTTGAACACTGTCCACACCACACACTTGGTAATTTACCACAACAGCTTTAAAAGCTGTTTTAACACACAAGACAGAAACACTTTCCCACGGTCACTTACGATGCGAAGGGGAAACCCTATCTTTGCATAGATTGTGATCAAGGCCTCGGCTACCTCTGCCGCAGACCCAGATCTCAAGGGAACTGCCTCTGGCCAAAGATAGGCAGATGTAAGTTAGGATGAACCTACATCCTCTTCTGCCTTTAGGGAGTGGTCCAACCAGATCGACGGCTACACTCTCAAAGGACTTTGGCGTTTCCTGATTTATTTAGCCTCAGGCAGGGGTTGCAACTCTGGACATGGTTCTGAACGTCTCTACCCAGGCCAGGCCAGGTAAAACGCGAGTTTAAAATCTCACGCAACTTCCTTGTGCCTATGTGGCCAGTTCTGTCATGGGCCAAACGGATCTGTCACGTCTGCCCTTGGGTATCACAAGTCGCTTCCTAACCCCTTCAACACTGTCCTCATTCGTCTGAAAGATCAACCCGTCCTCCCAGCTATACCCCATCTTGTTCTCAGTTGCGAGCACTCTGACATGCTGCAAGGTCTTATCTTCCCTTGTTTCCTTTCTAAAATTCTCCTTCTCACTACTCTCAGCCTCTCCCAGACTACCAAGCCCTTCTAACAAATCCTCATCGTATACTGAAGAATCAACACAGCACTCCTCCCGCACTTGCTGCTTCCTCGTCCTCACCACCGACTCCTCATCACTAACTACCGGCTTCTTCTTCTCACTACTCCTCAATTCAACTACATTGACTGCCTTACTAACACAACTCTGCTGTTTAGGACTTACGGTCACCTCTACTGGTTTCTCAACCAACTCAGGTGCACACACACTTGCTGCCTCTCTACCACAAAGACTTATGCTTGACTCACTGTCAGAATCTACCTCAGTAGACACAACAGACTCACTGCTACAAATATGGGCATCTAGCTCCACAGTTATGTCAACCTCACCTTGAGGTGGCATAATAACATTTGCACCTTTACTTTGACAGCTCACAGAATTACTGTCAACAACTACAGACTCAGGGCTACTACTTTCCCTGATCACAACAGACACAGTGTTACTACTACTCTCACTCACTTCATCGTCAGAGACCAGCTCCTCCGACCTCACCTTCTCTTGCTCACTGGCACACCGAAGCAGTACCTCTAACAAACGGTCACCCAAAGGCACAGACTCACTGCTACAAATATGGGCATCTAGCTCCACAGTTGCGTCAACCTCACCTTGAGGTGGCATAATAACATTTGCACCTTTCATTAAAAGGATGTCAGGCCACCTTCTCTTAGGAACTTTCAATCTTACAAGGTCTCCTTCCAATGCCAACACAAATTCACTGATTTTGTTTGAATCTACATACGGTTGAATATTTTTGATCTGGTAAGAAAAAGAGAAAATGCTGTCACACTCGTCTCTCTCTCGTCTCCTGGTCTCTCCTCTCTCTACCCTCAAGGGCTACCTCACCCACACCCTCTGCACCACCTTTCACTAATTCTGGTTCCATTCTAACTATTTCAGACTTGGTTACTACACCTCTTTGTTTCTTCTTCTTCACAACAGCTGTCGCTCGTTCCTCGTCTTCGCTACTTAGTTCACAATAGTTATGATCCTTCTTCACAGCCCGTGGTAACCTTGTCCTTGCGGTCATCTGCTGACTGGCAGTGAAGATCACAGGATCTTGGTTCTACTGCACAAAACAAAACGAAATGACAAGTAAATGAGGACAATAAAAAATGAAGATGAAGGTTCTAACGGTTACAGGGGTAATCATACGCTAAAAGACAAAATACACTACAGACTATCACAAAATGATACAGACACGATACAGACACAGACTGTTCCAACGTTCGAAGACTGTCACAGAATGTGAGCTCCGTTGACATTGATGAGACTACTTGGTGAATGGACCGGGGTAGAAACACGGCTGTCTTCAGAGAAGTTGACGATGTTCGATGGCGATCGGGTGATGAACTTAAGAAACCACGTACACAAGTGATGCAATAAAACTCAATGTAACGCACAACATTTACAAAACTTAAAATAACGCACCACACGGAAAATACACTAACAAATAAATGAAATACATCAAATGCACACACACAACTTTTCTGTCTATCTTCTCTCTTCTTCTTCTTTACTTTCTCTCTCCTGGTCACCGCAATAGGGCTTTTTTTTTTAACAATGCAGAATTAAAAATATTTGGTCGCCACTGGGAATCGAACCCAGGACCGCTTGTATAGCGCACAAGCACTTTGCCACTGAGCTACGACAACCAGCCTGTGAAACAGAGAGAATACATCTAATGAGTAAAAGAAGGCTGTGAAAGAAATTGTGAAGTGATAAATTAGATGAGGAAAAAAATTCAACAAATAATAAGAATCTTTGAAAAAAGAGAAATTTTGTTGGTCTGTTGAGAGTGAGACTGTAGCATAGCACTACCCCTTAACAGTATAAATACAGAATTGGAGTGTTTGTTCATCGGGTGGTTGTCGTAGCTCAGTGGCAGAGCGCTTGTGCACTATACAAGTGGTCCTGGGTTCGATTCCCAGTGGCAACCAAATATTATTAATTCACTATTGTTTAAAAAAAAAGCCTGTGAAAGAGAGAGAATACATCTAATGAGTAAAAGAAAGCTGAGAAAGAAATTGTGAAGTGATAAATTACATGAGGAAAAAAATTCAATGAATAATAAGAATCTTTGACAAAAGAGAAATTTCATTGGTCTGTTGAGACCCTCCTGGGTGTGTAGGTGATGAACTGCGGACTAATACACCTTAATTGTTATATGTTTTTGACGGCATAACATCTCTTTAGAGGCTGGCACAGCTCTGAGCTCCCTCTCCTTGCAAAACCACAGTATCCTCCCTTGTGGAACTGCGATGGGATCCGCTAAGCCTCTTGAAAAATATCTTGTAGCAAATGTATCCAACTCCACGAGGTCCAATCCGGCTTTTGATGAATCAGCGCCTGAAGCAGACCCCAATGTAGCGTGCTTGGGAGTCTTCTTGCTTTGGCCACCTGCTGAAAAAACAAAGACACATCATTCCTGAATAAGGCATCTGCTGCCCCATTGTCCACCCTGGGAATGTGAGTACAAATTAGCGTGATATTTTGCTTTACCATAAAGAAGAAAAGTGCTCTCATGAGGACACAACTTGCTCAGCACAAACAGTTTGCTATGGCAGGTACTCCTCCCGTAACCCCTGGCCAGACAGGGGTTGCCTTCGATGACTCTTCTTTGTCCAGAACTGATAGACCCAGTACTTCCATGCCATGAGAAATTGACCCTTCCAGTTCTCCTGTGAGGCATTGATATAGACTCAAACCACTACTGCCGCCCTAGCCCTCATGTAGCCCCATTGCTACCCTAGTGCAAGACTCTCAACTGCAATCACCCAACTTGGGTGATTCCGCCACAATACCATACAGGGCCTCCTGGCTTCCTTTCTGCCACTCTACACGGACAACTCCTTGCCGCCCCACCTGGATGGTCAACTCTATTTGTCGTGCCTGCCCCACCCACCCACCCTGGGCAGCCAATGCCCTCTGTTGCCCCTCCTGGGCAACTAAAACTATTAGCCACCCCACTTGGGCTGCCAACACTCTTTGTCGCCTCCTGACTAACTCATACTACAGCCTCGCACAGGCAGGCCTTCCTGGGCCGGTTAGCCACGCCATCTGGGTGACCCTTCATTACTTCCCCCTCTGGGCAAAGTATCTGCTCCACTTTTTTTTACAGACCTGCAGGTCTTGCTTTATACAGTTCATGACTTAACTACTACCTCAGTCATCAGCCCGCCTTGGCCCAGCGGTTCCACTTCTTTCAGCTCTTTGACTCAGCTTCTGTTGTTGTTTTTTCACGTGGTTCTGAGATTGTTCTAACTACTGCTCCTGCGCACTTCTAATCCTGTCCCTGTTACTTGCCGTGCCCGTGCTACTGTTGCCCTTGTACCACCTCGTATATTAACTCTGCTGTATATTCTGCACACAGCAGCTCTAACCTGGTTGGTCAGACTTCACTAGAGGAAGGTAGCTGTAAAATTTTAGAAAATTGGCAAGCCTAGCTAATTACTATAACATATAACTACTAGGGCAACGAGCTTGCCAATACAGAGGTAACATTGTGAAGATATCTAGCATGAAATAAGTATAACTTACACCACAACATGGAGGTCAGTACAGGATATACACAACTGAGGACCAAAGGCCTGAGGATAGTATAAACCCCATACCGACCAAACAGAGGGGTGCAACCGACTTGTACCATGGCTCTAGGCAATATGAAGCACATAAAAACTAATTTTGGTTGGACGGTTCACTTATTCCTTATTCACCTCCTAGGAGGTGGGTATGAGATTTATTCACCACAAATTGAGCAATCTGACTGGACAGTTTGAACGTACGATGGTACAAATATATTTATACCATAGTTGCTGTGGTAACGGCCATGGATTAAAAATGTTCTCCTCCAATCACCTGCGGGGAAAATGTTTGTACCCCAAAGAGAGCACACAGAAGAATTGTTTTAGATACACTAATAATTATAGTATACAGTAACGTATCATTTTTTTTAAAGCTATGAATGAAAATCTAGTTTGAAGCTTTCTTTGCGAGGGTTACTTCATCCCTGTATAAAGAACTGACACAAAGCATTATTTATTGGAGTATAGTCTTGTCTTGCTAACCTCACTGGATATCATTCAATCACCACTTTTTTTGTTTGAAGGTGGTGGAAAGGGAATGAATGCACTTATCTTGTTGTCGGTGATTTGGAATGTACTCTGTTCAAAAAGGTAACTATGGTTAAAATAGTTAACCATGCCAACCCATCCTCGCACAAACACACTAGTAACTATCACGTATATGTATGGATGGTGCTGGTCCCTTAGTTGCGCAGCCGTAGACATTACTAACTTTTGACAACAATTTCTTCTGATGTTACAGCAGTAATAAAAATCTCAGTTTCGTGCATTGGACTCTATAATTTCTCAGCACACTTTTTTAGCTAGAGCTTATGTCTATATTGATGCTGGTATATAAGTAGTAAGAAAGACAAAATATGATACCATAGTTCAGGAGCTACCATTACTCAGAAAATATAGGTAAGAAAGGAATTTTGTAAGGCAAGGGGGCGTTGACAGTCGGGCCAGGGCCCAACCACTTTTTGAGGCCCCAAATTGAAGATAGGTGTGGAAATATTAATATTGTCGAATTTGTATTTTGATGGGCATAGCACATTGACTAATTGGTGTGATTACGTACTTCAGACTGTTTCTATTGCTCCGTGGATTCTGTATGTTGAAAATTCTTTTGAAACTTCACACTAGCCAAATTTCTTCGGCAGGAGACAGCAGTCAGTGAATGCAGGTGTCTAGTATCTGAGATTTTTAAAATTTTAATTTTATCAATCATTGTCACTGAGCTAAATACTTGTGATAATAAATATTTCCATTTTTTATCATGTCGACAATAACTTTATAAAATATGAACATAATTTTTTACAAGCATAGTTAGCTATAGCTAATACAATATACAATTACATTTTGTATACATTGTATATGCACCCACTAGCTGCATTAATTACTTCCACTTCCTATCCGCATTGGCCATACCTACTTCCTGGCCTGGCCACTTAAAATTGGTGGAGATGCCCCTGTAAGGGTTATATGAAAGACTTATTTGTTCTATAAATTACAAATAAGTGACTCACTTGCCATTTGTGCTAACTGAGCACACCACTATGAGAGTATTTTATCTAATGCAGTGCCATTATAGTGTGTCCATGGGGTGAAAAGGGAGCAGCTGCAAGTGACAGAAATGGAGAGGTATGTCATGCAAGTACTAGACCAATACTCAGGAATGTGTTGTTCTGACCTTCTTTGTTTTTAAGAAATTTACTATGTAAACGATTAAATTTCAATGGGGAAGCAAGACATGCTCACAATCAAAATGCTAGTACAGTAATATAATAGAGTTATTTGTACAATATGTTATAGTTAAAGCATGAGCGCTTAGTTTCTAGTCGATTTATTGCACGACAGCCCGAGGACTGAGTGCGATAAATGTACTAGGCACTAAGCGCTCATACTTTAACTAGTTTAAATACCGGGCAAGTGTTATTGCACACTTGCCAAGTTATTACACCTGACAACAATATAGCAACGGTATTTAAATATATATATGATTGATTTTGTCATTAAAATAAAGTATTTATAACAATATATTTCTGCTTTTGAACACTGAAATGGCCCCACATAGCACTTATAAAAAAATTTTCTGTAACTGTACAGCAGTTGAAAACAAACTTGAGTAATGTTCAAATAAAACTTGCATATTAAAAGCACTTGATATATCCTTTTAAGATAGTCTGCAGCTTAAAAAAATTGTTTTTAATGTCCACCTTTCTTTCTGTGATTTACTTTTCCATTCTTGTAATATTTATCCACCATTCAAAACCATGCAATATCTCTTGCTTTTTTTTATTGACTATTATATAAAAAAACAAACAAAAAAACTCAGTGTATGTTTACATGTTATTGTTGTTTTAGGTCTTTGTGAGTCCGTCATTTCCACCACCAGAAATATTGGACACCTTGGGAGCAGGAGACACTTTTAATGCCACACTTATTCATAGTCTATTATCAAATAAAACTCTAAAAGATGCATTGATTTATTCGTGTCAAGTTGCTGGAGCTAAGTGTGGATTCAAAGGATACAAAGAATTAAGAACATCCAATGTTATGAAGCAATTTTGATTCATTAAACCAGTGAATGTAAGCAACAACTTGTTTAATTGCACTATGAAGTGTACACACACATGCAATTTACTTCACACTCTTCTTTTCCTCAAAATTGAATGATACCATTCAGAAGTCAATCACTTAGTTCACTGTTCCTTAGCATGACATAGTTACCCACTTTTCCCAATTTGGCTTAAATATTGGATGGGGATGAGTTCACTACTGTTATGCAATAATTTCATTGATTGGGCAAATAATACGTGATAGCTATGATTTATCACAATGATATGGTTTATCACAAATGATATGACTCATCACAAATTCAGAGATAAAACCTTTTCTTCCCCTTTTCAGTATCATCCTTCTGCATAATAATAGTAATAGTATAATAATATATAACAAAGCACTAAAAAAACAATTATCTAGCAGTGCTAATATTTGATGCCAATTGTGAACAGCTAAATGTACTATGTACCATAATGTTGAGAAGAATCGGCTATATTAGAAACTGTTCTGTGTATATGTAACCACAAAGTATTGTTGCATATGCAAGTTGCTTAAGATTTTGCCATATGTGCTGCCTAAATTCAGCCTTCACGACCTCAGAAAGCAAGCTACTGTACACTACAAGCTGTGTTAGAAGATTTGTTAGCTCATGTAATTGTAAGGGGAGTGAACAGCTTAAAATTGTTAGGTGTTTCTTTCAGTGCTTGGGGAACACAGTCTTCAAGCAAAGCTGCATGGACATTTTTGGTTCACGGCGACAAAATTAATACCCCAAGAATTCATGCCAGCACACCAAGGATTGAACACTATGCAAAACAAACCTTATATTTCCAGTAATATTCTCCATACTTTGAATCGAAAGTTCCCTTCTGAATTGATCTCAACTTCAGTGTAAAACGTGGACCTAGTTCTTGAATACCAACACGCTTTGCATTTCTGAAAATATACCTAAAACAAAAATCAATGTGTCTTAGTTAAAAGTATAGCTGGAACGAATATAAAAAAACTATCTGATATCCTGGCCAGATTATCTGGCTATTATTCGAATTATCATGTATTACAGACTGCCTACTGAGTTTGCATCAAATCTGCCATAGCCAAGCTTCCAAACTGGTTCCCATAGGTTTTTACAGCTACGTATAGTGCAAAAAAGCATGCAGTTCCAATATTTCTATATTTTAATATAATTATAATAAATCCAATAAATTATAATAAATCTAATATTTGTAATGTGACAAATGAAACTTGGGAATATGTACTTAAAGGCAAAACAAAATATTTTAAAATGTAACTGGTATCTATGGCAGCCATGTTTTCATTGTATTACCATAATATGTAACATACTATTTTCGTTTAACTATATTAACGCGTCTAATGTTACTCATTTCAATACAATAAATACTCAGATAGATGTATATACTAACCTATGAAATCTGAAAAATATATAATCTCTTTGATTATGAAATGTGACCACTTGTCTTCCTTGAAAGTGAGGCTGATAAGGGAATACACTGGCAAACATGCGGCCAATCATTACTCCTAACCTTGTGTTAAAATTGTTTAAAATAAGTTCAGGAGTATGTGAAGTTGACTTTCCATGGCCCTAATAGAACATCAACACAAAAATCACAATCTAAACAACAACAAAAGGTCAAGTAATAACCTTAATATCATATCCTCTCTTATAGCTAGATAATTTGAAGTGAGCACTTGGTCCCTCTGGCAAATGTATCATTACAAGTCCATTAGGCATTTTTCTGTCTTCATTCACTACTAGAATATCAGTGTAGTCTCTGCCATTAGCTTCAGGAATTAATCTCTTCAAATCATACCCTTTTCTAAGTAGTATAGATGAATTGGGTATACAGTTATGAAGTTCTTTCATTAGTAAATGCGTTTTCAAGGAAGGATAATGACAAGAAGTAATAAGTACTTTGGGAGAAGAGACATTGCTGAAGTAAGAGGAGAATTCATCATTTGCTTCATCTTTTAGAGTTTCTTTGTCATCTGGAACAACCACAGTCTCATCCAACACACAAGTGTTCTCAATAGTTCTGGGAACTTGCTTTGGTGGTGCCTATATTTAATAAATAAAAAGCTGTTTGTGCTTATGAAGAAAAAAAAAGGCAAGCGAGCTAGCCTAGTTAATAATGTAACATAATTTGTAAAATAGTATCACAATACATAGTTCTTCTGTCTTGGTACTAGAATATAGTCTGTATCTCTTGTTCAAACTACACCTTAAAAAAAAAAGAGCACAGCAGCCAACTCCATGGTTCCATTGAGTCAACACTGCTGTATAAGTGCAACTTCACACATAATTTTTACCCACTCTGGTGAGTGTACAAGTTTTCACTACAGTACGAGGCCACTAAGATTTGTGGTGACAGGTGCATACAACTTAACCCCGAGCAACCATTTACACATTGATGTTATAATTGTAGCTCTTCCATCAATTATGAAACTTACCATTTCTAGAATGTTTTTGACAACAAAATAGCTTGTTGCCGTTTTAGCGAGTATTTTTATAAAGACTTTTAGTACCACAATAACCACTCACTGTTTATTTGTAACTTGAGAGAATTATAATATTAGTACAAGACAAAAACATGCAAATCTTAGCTAAAAATTGACTTTTCATCACAATAGAATAACAATCAAAAAGAAAAATGTAAGAGAGGAAGGGAACACAAAATCATATATTCCACACTAACTAATGCAACACTTGATTTCCTACACTAACAATCTTAGGAAATTCACATCTCAAAACTACAGCAAAAAACTAAGTTAACGGCTGCTAATTGTCTAAATAATAACTGTTTATCTTAGTTATTACGTTTTCCATTGAAGAACTTTTGTTAAAATTACTGAATGGAGACAGCGGAATGCACATTAGTAGACTTCCGTAGGTTGCCTGTGCACCTGAGTGGCTGCTACGTCCCTCTAGAACGGGAGGGGAGAAGGTTGGAAGGGAGTGGGGAAAAGTTCAACACAGGGATCCCTGAAGTGGATTGGGTGAGGGTTGCCACAAGTGCCAACCTCTGGGCCAGATTGTGCTACGCCCACAGGTCTCACCCAATCAACGATCCGAACCAGCTCAACGGGTGAGGACCTACCAAGCCACGCCTAGTCAGGTGCACAGGCAACCCACGGAAGTCTAGTAATTGAATTAATGGATAGCATTAACTGAGGTTAGTAGGCGACAATTCGTACCATGCGCACGCGCAAGACGGGACGAGGTTGCACTAAAAGTAGAGACCACGCTTAGCCTAGAGACCGGTAACAAGGAGCAGGATCATAGAGTCTTCCGCCCACCCACCCTACAGTTCCAGCCTATCCTCATTACTCATTTCTGTTTCAACACACAACGAATGAAGTGACAGCCAACCAGTCCTGACCCTCCTTAAGATCTTCTATATCCGTCTTTCTGGCCTTCCATCTGTCCCGCCATAACCACTGCGACTCCACAGAATACCTCCCTGGGGGTCCTGATGTAGCACAAGTATGCCGTACTCGCCCAGCGTCCCATCATTTTAATAAAATATTCCTGCACACCGTCTTGAGCTGCCACAGTCACCGCCCCAATCCGGAAGCTGTGTCCCGCGAAGAGGCTGTAGTCCAGACCCATTGCCGTCAGGGCTTCCCTTATTGCTTTCATTAGTCGCTCTCTCGTCAGGTATCGGCCACTCTCAAACGTGACAAATGGACCTGGTTGGGGTCCACACCTCACCATATAGTCTGTCACTGCTGCCACTGGATAAAGCCCGCCGGGGGCTCTACCCACATAGATATCCACTCCCTTGCGGTATGGGTCCGTTTTCGAGGCTTTGATTGTTACCTCCAGATTTTGGGGGTTCTGGCAGTCATCTATACGGACATCACCATAGGCCAGATGCCTCCGTGGGTCGAATGCCCCATCCATTGGCACAACCACCTCGCCAGTCCGCTGGAAGCCAAAGAAGCACAGTGTCGCTGCTTCCCACAACATTGCTGCATCCCTCTGATTGGGGAGTGCCTGCCCATATCTTTTCAGCCCCTCCAGCGTGATTGGCAATCGTGTCCGGGAATACGCTTCGCGACTTTCGCTTCAGTCCTCTTACCACATACTCCAATTGGGGCATGTCTCCTATTCAGGGCCCCCCGAATCCTTGAGCAATCTGAGCATGTCACACCACCACCAAGTGACTTTTCACTGTTCCCGCTGCCAACCTCTTCGTGAAGAGCCATGCCACAAACAGGGAAATCACCTGTTCTATAAAGGGAAATGGTTGGGGGATGTGTAATGTCGTGAAAAACTCTTATAAATTGCTTCGTACCCGATTTGTAGCTTCTCTGAGATGCCGGGGCTAGGCCTGCCGAAAACAGTTGCTGAACAACGTGACGCTGCTCCAGGAGTAGAGATATGAGTGCTCCAGGAGTAGAGATATGAGTGCTCCAAAACATTGTGGCAGATGCAATTTCTTGAGATAACCAAACTGTTTTCTTTTCACAGGCTCCACAAGCCCCCTGGTATGTGACATGCCCATACTTCCAGTCAGCAAATGCATTAGTTGGGGGGATCGGCTGTTCCCCGAATTCACTGCTCCTGTGTTGTCCCAATTTACTTGCACCGTCCAGCCAACCCACTGCCGCCCCCACACTGTGCATGCTAACACCACTGGCACCAATTCTTTGGTAATACTCTCCTCCTTCAACCCATCCTGCCGGCGATTGGCATCCTCGGGTCTCTTGTCCCAGTCTTGCTCCAGGTGGCTGGTTGCAAAGCAGAGCTCACACCTCTGTGTCCTGCACCTTCCGGGCCGAAAAGTTCATCGCATACAGGGTGGGATTGACCCGCAACCATCTCTTGTCTCCCGTAGATGCCGCCTGCCTGCGAAACACGAGTCGTACCAGACCCAGCCTAGGCCCTCGAAATCCTGGCTGGCGCTCACGATGAGGTTCAGGTGTGCCAACATCTCCAGAATTACCTTTGGCTCCGCTGAGGCCATCACTGTAACGTATGCACTGTAACGTATACACTGAAACACTGCACCCACGTCAGTATGTCCGAGACCTTCCGGCCCTGCTTTGCTGCCCTGTCTTTCTCCTCTTCGTCGTCCCTCTTCCGAGCCAGAAATTTGGGCAACAGCTCCCCCATCTCCACATACTCTCAACGGAGCATCTTCGCGGCCAACTTCTGGGGAATTGGCGGCATGCCCTCACCTATATACGCCTCTCCAGCTTCCTGCCTTGCCGATGCCACTGCCCGCGGCCACAAGTTGGTGAGCGCCGCTATCGAGACCGGGCCACTGTCTCCTGCTGCCTTCTTACCCTGTGGTAGCCTCGCCAACACTGCTACTGATGGCATCTTGCCCAGTACTCCCTTCTCCTTGTCCATCTGCTACCCGCCTGAGCCTACAAACAACTAAAATTCGCAGTGAGTTGCGTCCATGCCTCCTTCCATAGACCCATGCCGGGTTCTCACACCTCCCTGAGCAGGGAGCCATCATGCAAACCCCCGTGGGGGGTGCCATCATGCAAACCCTCGGGCAGACAGGACTCTGCTAGAGTCAGAAACCTGATCTACAGCAGGATCTCTCTCACCCATCCCAGGTCTACCTCTGCTGCCACACTTCTCTTCTGCCATCACAAACAGTAAACTCCTTGTTGGAGTCTCAGGCAAAGGTGGTCTCCTACTTTTAAAGGGATCGGTAGGGATCGTCGTCTACTAACTTCAGTTAATCAATGCTACCCAATTTAACTGATTTTAGAAACCCAAACAGCGTGAAATTTATTAATTAACTGGTCAATCAATTAAGTATCTATTAAACGTGGTACATAGAATTAAATGTGGTACATAGAATTAAATATTGGCGAAAGAAAATTAATTATTAATTAAGCTCTAAGTAAGTACCATGAGACTCACTTCATCACCAAGTTGCTTTCTTTCCTCTTCTCTCCGCAACTTCCTCTGTTTTCTTTCCCTATTTTTCTGTAACTTTTGTAGCCTGTACAAGCTTTGACGACGAATTTTGTTCTTCACGGTAAACGGCTTACAGGATGCCGATGATTCTGAACCAACTTTCCTACCTTCAGTTTCCATCGCCGTGGCAAATCAATCGCATATTTATCGACTCCTTTCACAATTATTACGCGCATTTTTTTTTTTTTTTTTTTTGTGCAGTTAACACTTCCGGTTTCTCTCAATTTCGCCTCCCACGCACAGTAGTAGCCACGCCCTAACTGGAATTCGTGACACATAAACAACGGCCGTTGACGTATAGTACACTTGCTGAAGTAACACCTCGAGAATCCGACGCGACCGAGATGTTGAAGTTCTTTGGGCGATTCCGACGTGCTCACGAAAATTCTGTGCCCGTAACCAGCGACAAATTTTTCCTGGAGAAGGTTAGTTTACGATTTTACTACGGTCCGTTTTCCGTAGCAGTCTATTATTTGATATCACCTGAAGTGCTGTAGCTACTTAGTAGTGATTGTATCTTGAATGAATGCATTTATTGTCCTCTAAAATTTTTAGTTGATGGGCTATTGGCATCATAGAGCTAATAACAAATTGCTGGGGAACAGAACCAATAAAGCTCCTGGCTCCCTCCCCCCAATCTTCCATTCAGTAGAAAAAGTGGTATAGATTACACTTGATATAACTGATAATGAAATACAATTTGTAAGTACTAAATACCAGCACAAGTTTAGAATTGAGTGTGTATGAACTTGTGCCTCCAGAACACTGTCATTGCTCAGAATGAAGTGCATCTTCATCACTCTTATAGTGTATAAGTCAGCTAACTTAAGTGCATCTTCATTACCATAGCTAAGTCCATCTCCGTGGTTGACTACTTTACAAGAGTTGTTACATAGGTTTTCACTCAAGTTGTTGACGATCTTTCACTTGATAGATTCTCAGTTAGTTGAGTAAATAGTGTCTTGTTTCTGTGTAAGGTGGCATAAAGAATGTAGTAACTTGTAAAGGTTCACTGAGCAAGCACATTAGTTGGTGTGAATATTGTAGTTATGGGAATGACATAGGGAATGTTTTCATAGTGAATTCTGTTCAGTATTTTTTGTGACCACGGTAATAACACAACATGAATATGATAGAGTGATTTCAACTTTGACTTTGCAGTATTGCACTCATGGCTTTCCACTTACACCTTCCTGTATGACCTTTGACCCATATCGTAAAGTTCTTCATATTGGTACTGCAGCAGGAGAAATTAGAGTGTAAGTTAAATAATTCTATAATCATGTGGTATGTGTAGGTTTGTAGACACAGTTATAGTGTTTGATCATGCATTATGTACCTACAATGATTACATGCAGAGCTACTATTGCAACTTTGATGTATTTGTCTGAGAGTGAACAATAGCTATTTGAATTTAGTATTGGTCAACCAGGAGTGGAGCTGACTGGCCTCCATGATGATGTCAACAAAGTTATTCAAATATTGCCGTTCGCTTCTGAGGTAATGTTAAATTTTAATTACTTGTTAGTGTACTAAGTGTCATTAAAAATGTATTGTCAAGAGAGATGTGTGGAAATACAGAACATAATTGAGCCCTTACTGGTCCAGCATGTATAATGTAACATAATTAATTTAATCATTTTTGTATTTATTGTTGCTGCTGCAATTTTAGTTTTTAATTTTTTCATTAGTGGTTTCATTTTCTTCCACCATGCATGTTTGGTATGTACACATTTTGCTTACTTACTCACGGGGCTATATTTGATAGTATAGATACTACTTGCATGTAACTAATTATCATGTGATTTTAGTCACAGAGTGTGCAAACAAGTAGGTTTGATTTCATAATTACACGGAGTGGTAACCATGACACCCCCCACACTACATACTGCAAGCCAGGTCTGTTGCTATGTTGATTAAAACGATTGTGTGGTCCAATTTGTTGAGTAGTTATTCCCACAGTGAGTTACTGTCCGGATACTCTAAGAGGGAGTGACTGGGAGTTGCAATTATTCAGTTGATATTTTCTATTACCATCACAGTAAAGTGACATGAAGCAGCACCAGTTATTGTGGGGAAAAATATAAATGAAGTGCTAAACAACTGGAAAACATAAAGCATAATAATAAGCATAGCACTCTCTAACTTAGATTAGGTTTGAATATAATATTAATTAAAATTTGTAGTGTAATTTTTATATATTTTATATGTTTTGGCTCCAAAAGAACCTTCTAAACTAAAGGATAATGATTACAGTTTAGTAACCACCATTTTATTTACTAAGGCATCCACTTTTCCTGTATAATGTATTTCATTAATTGGACAGTATCAGAGATTTGATTAGAAATCTGGTTGCACATTGCTATTATTCCATGTTACTTTTGGTGTATGTTATTGCTTGCATCAGCATTCTATGCGAAATTCATTAAAGCTTGCTAAAATCCATGAATCTTACATGTACTGTGCTCATGTTGTGGCACTGGCATGATGATTGGCCTGTGCAGGTGTTTGGTTGGTTTTCAAGCACTGGGCAATTTTGGTGTTTGTACATCAAAGAATGTTGTTGTTTTTATTCAAAGTGTGTTATTTATTTGTGCAGCCATCTCTAATCACCGTGTGCTCCAACAACCTCATGCACAAGTGGAGCATGGTGGACAGCCAGGGGAATGCAAGACTGGTCCTTAAAAGTACTTACAAGTTCCAAGGTGGACTGTGAGTAACATCAGAATTAATGTAGTAATTCTCATTCAGTTCCTTATGTTACTAGTGCAAAGACCATTACTACTTGCTGCTTACCACCACGGTGTGACTGTCTCTTTGTGGGCACCCTTGGAGGCATCACTTATCCTATGGATACTGAATTTGATGGCATGTCACCTGAAGTACTTTCTTGGTCCAGAGCTCGGGCATAGTAAGTTATGCTCTTGTTTGAGAGTGCAAATAATTGCAATAAGTTCACATAATCTCATCTCGCTACTAAAATATTTTTTGCTTTAGTTTAAAGTACGAGGGAAGAGATGTTCCTGGTGAAGTCTGTACTCTTGATATTAACCCAGCAAATTTAAAGGAGGTATTAGAGTTATTAAAAATAAGGTTTCTGTGAACGTCCAGCAAATTTTATTGGTTTACATGTCATTTTTTTTCTTTGTAATTAGTTACTTGCTACTGCAATAAATGTAATGTGAGAAAGCTAAATGATTTAGCATAAAAATCCTGAGAAGTGCAGCATTATATTAAGACCAATAAAATTAATGTATGTAGTGATGTTACTGGTGACATAAGACTAAATTTTGATGCTGAAATTTTAGCTTTTGATTGGATATCAACGGAACTATTTGGAACTGTGGGACGCTTTGTCATGGAAGCCCATCAAATATTTCGGTGCATACAAGTCTGATGAAATAGGGAATTTGCTAGCTACTAGCTGGCACTCTGAAGGAACACAATTTGTGACAACTCACGGAGATGGCTCTTTTCTGTTCTGGAATGTTGCTGATCCACTGCAGCCATTCAAGACAATGAAGCCTCATGGTAAGGCTATTGCTGCCAGATTTAATTTAACATTCATAGATACATCATTTGTTTATTAGGGAGTGAGTATGTGCAAGACATGAGGTTAGTAATATGGCCAGATGACGATTTGTTGGTAGTAAGTGGAGGCTCACCACAATCAGTAGTGGATGGACACTGCATTTCTGTTGTGGATGGAGAAGAAGTTCACACCCTGCAACTGACATCACCAGTAAAAGGTGAGTAAATTGTTCCTTCTCCTCTCTCTCTCTGTCTCCCCTTCTTTCTCCTACCCTATTATTCTTTCTGTTTCTTTTCTTCTGCTACACCACTAATTTTTGTTATTGGGTTATTGAAAACACTTTTCCACTGGTGCGGTAACGTTTACGACGATGTAGTATGGTATGGTGATGTTATGTATGTATGTGTGTGTGTATGCATGTGTGGTTGTCAGGCATGCATGTTTTAGATGGCATTCACCTTGATAAGGACTCTGGTATTGTCAACTATGGAGACAAAGAAACTGGGTCAGTTATGAGCAACAGAGTGTTAATTTTGTTACTGGAGCAAGAAATTCTTTTCATAGAACTAAGTCTACCAGAGTAAGTATAACAAATCAACTATGAAGGAAATTATTATTGGTTATACTCTAGACTTCCACTTCTACGACCGCCATATCTGTATTCTATACATAATTCTCCAGTGAGGTGTCTGCAAGTTTATGAAGACATACCCAAGGATGTTTGGCAAACAATTAGTCAGGCTGGTCGGGTGCAGTTGGATACAATATACACTGGCAGGAATAGGAGTTGGCCCATAGATGGAGGTCTACTTGAGAATAGTGATACTGAATCCAGGAATTTACTGCTAACTGGGTGCGTGTACTATGTTAGTATAGCTTATGGTTTATTAAGTATGAGTATTGAGTTGAATTTTTTCATTATGAATTCCAAAATGTATATTTTATATGATAAGGAATCTAAATTATTATAATGGCCATTCATTAATTAGGCATGAAGATGGTACTATCAAATTTTGGGACATAGGAACTGGTGAGTGAAATGTTAGGAAATCATTCCTATATGGACATGTAATTTTATCAACCCATATAGGGATGAGTCAAGATTGTTGGTATTAGGCTATTATCACAAGGGATGTTTGAACACACAACGCTCAAATCCTTTTTTGTAGGAGGAGGGGTTAATGTACCAGTTTCGTTTGTTCCAGATATATGGATGCATATTGTAACATTCATCTTGCTTACGTAAATTATGTTTGTCACTGTACTTTGTAAAGGCAACCTATACAGTAAAGTTGTCTAATTGAATTTTGTACATTTACTGGGCTAGTTCATTTACCATGTCGTTCTCACTACTATTGACCCAGCACAACTAGGTTTATTAATGAAAATTAATGGAGGCAACACAGTGCCAGGTAAATGTATGATAAAAGGGATTCATAATAAACAAAGAGTTGTAAGAGTACAGCCATGTCTATAGTGTCATACATATACAGTAAACGGATTATATTTCTTACTACTTCATTCATGTCTTCCTTATTGATGTTTAATAGTATCTATGCGACTTCTCTACATTCTAAAGACGACATCATTCTTTAGTTCACTTGAATCTGACTTTGGTTACAGTCCAGAGAATGAGCACAATGTAAAGCAGGTAAATATTTATGGTTGTTTTCACTCACACACTATGCCATGCAATTATGTTATGTGAGCAGATGAGCTTTTGGGATCCTCGCAGTGACGATGATCAGGTTCAAATTTCTTGCATAAGTTTCTATGGTGACCAGCTTATGGTAGGATTTGTGGGAGGTTCTGCCTTACATTTCTCTTTGAACAACCAGTCAGCAACTGCCATAATCTCACTACATCGTGTCTCCATTTTGAGAGAGGATCCCAGGCAGCGTGGCAGAAATTGGCAAGCACCCATGGAAGTGCGACTAGATGGTATTGAATGTGGACCAGGATATCAACCTACCTCTTGCATTTCTATATTCCCCAATGTAATGATTACAGTTGTGTCATTAGCCAAGGACCAGAAGTTGTAAGTTTTGTTGCCACTAATGAACACTATACAGATAATAAATTTACAAAGCAATTCTATCTATTTTTCAGTAGTTACATCTTATCAATAGCTAACGTGTTGATTTGAATTCTTACCTGAACAACTAATTTTTCCTCCAAAATAGTATCACACTACTCATTAAAAATGTACTAGAGCAGTGATAAAGAGCTATCCAGCCTTAAAATGGAATATTAGCTTGCAAATCATCTGTGTGTTTGGCTATATGACGTGACTATTAATTTTAACCATATTGACTGACTTTTGTTGTGGAGCTCGTTGTTGTTGTTGTTTTTTGTCACTATATCCAATTTACGTAATAATTCCAACCCAAAATGTAGACAGGAAAAATTTCATGCATTAAAGCTGCCAAGGAAACTTAATGTCTGGTTTCTCCTCCCAGCCAGACTTAAAATTACACCACCTGAAGATCTTTGACATGGCACCATACAATAGTTTTCTTTTAATGCTCACTTTGTACCACCCTCATCTTTTCTCTTGGATTATGTGGTAATTTGTATCACATTTACTATAATAATGTGGCAAAGAATCTTATAATTAAAATAATATCAAATTAAAATATCATGTCCCTTCATACTATTAGGGTGCATTAGGATCAAGCTTACATGACCTAATAGAAACTGTGTGGTTGTCCATTGCACTGATTTGCTACGACAACTATGGGGTAGGTGTCAGGTTGACATTAATTACTAGACACAAATCAATCACCTAATATTTTCTGAGTATCTTGAGTAGCAAAATATGGCCAAATTCCCGTCTCTGGCTTGTTATAAATATTCTGGAGCTTACTTTATAATGTGCAGCTTTATGGTAACCAAATATTCTTATCTGCACACGTAACATTTAATTGCACTTACGTATGTATGAATCACTTACCAATTATTTAGTTTACTATTACGGAAAATATAAAACCATTTACATAACTATGTTGGAGTACTGATATAATATTTTATAATATTTCAACAGGATTGGCATTGGGAGCATCTATGGCTTTGCAATCATTGACATTTTGAAAATGACCACCCTTCATGTTGGTTCTACTTATCAAGAGACTGAGGAAGAAGGTGCTCATCTGTCTCGAATGCAAAGTATTAGAAAATCGTTTCGCCAATCTCTGAAACGCTTAAATGTACGAAGGAGTATGCGTGGAGGTCAGAGTGTTCAGAGATCGTATCGTCCTGCTTTAGTTCGTTCTGGTAGCACACGACCATCTACAAAAGTTAAAAACAATGCTGGAATTCAAGGTTCAACTGGTTCTACTGGAGCATCACCGAGGTCTTTGCATGAAGCAGTAACTCCTGCACCTCCTAGGAGAGACTCTGTCAAAACAATTACATTTTCTGCTCCTAATCATATAGCAGGTATGTGTAGTATGACTTCATTTGTATGGGATTTTTTAATAATTTAGACAGTTAACAGATTGCAGTATTTCATTTACATACTTAATGCAAAAATACCTTACAATATTTGCTTACTTTTCTTTTGAGTATTTTGTTGCAAAACTGACTTATCTGAAGTTGTTTGGTTATCTCCCTGGCAATTTTTGGTATAATAGAAATCCTTTAGAGTATTGTGTATGCCTATAAGTTGCTACCGTAACACAACATTTGCCACAGTGTGGACCTATAAATGAGTTACAATTGTATGGCTTGAAAATATCCTATGTGGGATCAAAGGTCATATATAGCTGTATGATGCTTTATAATTTTTCATTGAAATTTTTTACAATGCAGGAAATTCACTTGTCAATAGTGTTGTGGTGGGAACCAATCAAGGAAGTGTTCTTGCATTTAGCATTGATATGCCTTCTAACAAGCACAGAGAAAACAGATCTCCCATTCTAATGCCAATTGGTAAGAAGTTATATTTACTATGTGAAAAAAAAAATCTTATCCCAATGCTTGCTTACAGAAAGGGAATTTAATGTGAAGAAAAATTATAGTGTTATATTCTGTGGCATTATGGATCATCAGCATTATCTTCTGGATATAAATGATAGGCTGAGTTATCATCAGAATACTTCCAAAGGGAGTCAATGGATAGTAGTGGTAACAGAAGATTTTATCAAAGTTTTAGGACTTCCCAGTCTAAAGAAAAAGTTTAGACTCCGATTAAAGCAATCTGACAATGACGAATATCATGTGCAGTCGGGACATTTCCTCAGAAGTGGAGGTATGGGCATTACTTTGTTTACAGAGTAAAAATTTGATAATTCAAGGTGGAAATTATTGCGTGATTGAAGAATAATTGATACAGACAGTGTATTAAGTGAATGAGTGTTTTCTGGTAATCTTCTCCATTAAACCAGTACTAGAAATGTGTTTAACACCTGTTTCTCATTTATGTGACTTTCCCTTACCAGGTCAGTCTTTCATAGGCATTATGGGGAGTGATGGATACGTGTGCATTTATACTCTTCCTGAACTAAAACTGGTCAGTAAAGAGGACTGTGTAGATGCAGCAGATGCAGTTGCACAGCGTAACTTTTCTATAACTCAGCGAGGACTCTTGGTTCACATGAGATCACCATCTGAAATCTCCAGAGGAGCCATCACTGATGAATGCAAAATGGAATTTCATTTCACAATTCCATGCAAATCTATGGATAAATTTGTTCTTGGACCAAGCACTCCCAAGTCTCCTAGTCGAGAACCTGCAATTGAATTACTTCAGGTAAATTTTGTGAAGTGAAACAAATTTCCTTTAATTTACTGCAATCATTCCCATTATTGTTGTTTGTACACTGAACGCTTAGTACTTCTGATTAAAAAAAAAAAGAAGTGTAACCTATGGGTTGTAGTACTACTTCGAAATTAACTCACCACTAAAAAGTATGCCTATTACTTTTTGACTATATAGTCTAAACCCACTTTTTAATACTTAGTTGCATCATGGATACTAAGACTAATTAGAATAAATTGGCTACAGCTGAATAAATTAATGTGGTCCACAGTTCCTTATTGTATAAAAAACATTTTTTTAATGACTTCGACATTTTATATTGTCTGAGAAACAAATGAACTTTAAGCGATTCATGTTGGCCAGATTCTATCAGGAATTGTGCAATTGAACCAGCTAGTGATCTTTATGGGCGTGAATAATAAGCAAGAGCAAATATTATGCTATATTAAAATTGCATACAATAAATCTATTTTAACAATTGTGAATTTTTTTTAATTTTTGCCAAAGTTAGTGACAGGTATGAAAGTAGGTCAGCATAAATCACTAACTTGCAATGACTGAAACCAATAAACTCCATTTTATAGCTAGTATTGCCTGAATTTTTTTTTTAAAGATTAATAGCTAAACTAAATTGATAGAATTTCATGTATGACTTATCACAGGACACTGCTGCTCCATCTCAAAATACAATTATACAAGAATCTCCAACACAAGATGATCCAACTGAAAACATGACCAACCTAGCTGATGAGCAACAGGAAACTAGTAACTCTTACATTAAAGCAGAAGTAACTATAGTTCCAGAAGAAGACTCCGGCACTATACCATTGCATGAAGAGAACATATCAGACTCACAAGAAAATTTAGAGGCCACAATCGAAGATGTTGATGGTACGACATGTAACACTGATTCTAGTTCTACAGTATCAGATCCTGAGCCTAAACTAGATCCAGAACCAGAGGTGGAACCAAAACCAGATCCAGAATTAGAGCCAAAACCAGAACCAGATTTTCAAGAACGAGCACTTTGAGCTATGGACCCACTCTGATTTTATTCTATCATAGTTTTATACATGACTTTTTATTGCCTCATTTAATAATAAATTTTATTGCCTCAATAATTTTACTCTTGCATAATTTAATGAAAGAATGTAAACAACTGATTGTGAATTAAAGCGGAGAAATTAAAAGAAAAGTATAAAATAATGAAAATACCTGTAATTCCATAAGAACTATGAATACAAAAGGAAGTATAAAAGTAGCTAGCAGTTCCTAAAAATTGGACCATGCTGTTCTATAGCTCCCAGTAATGATGCCAAATCCCCAGTTATTGTGGTGCTCAGGTCGATTCCTGGTTTAATATTTTGCAATGAAGACGATGAAGAAAGCAAAATGGTACACTTCGTTTCACTAGTAAGATCATCACTTGAAACACAAATTAGACTTTCTTCATCACTGCCAGTTGATGTACTCGTATTAGAACCTGTGCTATCTAGTCTTATCTTTTCAACTTTAGTGTCTATTTCTTGCTTTACTCTCTGCCTTATATGTTTGAGTTCATTCTCAGTATACTTAATAGGCACAGGAATGCTGGGTTTAGATGTTGCATCATTGTGATATAATCGTTTATGCCTAACCAAATCTTTCTTATGTACATAAGAACGCAAGCACCCTGGGAAGTCACATGGGAATCTCATTAAGTACTTCGTGCTACCTATTTCATCTGGCTCAGTCACATCTTCTTCCAAAACAGGAGGCTTTTCCAACTTCGATGTGCATGGACTGACATCGTGGCAAAGCCTCCTATGTCGTTTCAAATCTTTTAAGTGAAAATATGAGCGACGACAATGTCCCACACCACAAATGTGTGGTTTTTCTGGTGTCTCCACTAGTACAGCTTCAAGATTTTGTGGAGTAATTCCATGCCGAATCTTCATATGGCGAATCACATCTTTTTTATGGATGTAAGCTTTATTACAGTTCGATACCCTACAAGGATATTTCTGAACATGTCTATCTTCTGTGAGCAAACTACGAATTGTATCACTGGCTGGAGCTGAAACAAGAAAAATAAATAGAAAATCTGTAAGTACACAGAAGTACCGCATGTATTGTTAGAAAGTTGCATACATATGACATGAAAATTATTGTACTGCTACAAATAGAACTGTAACAAAAACTAACTCTCTTTTCAGAAGGCATTTCAAAATAACTAGTAGAGTGCTTGTGCACATATGACATGTGAACCATTCTATTTGTATTTCTAAGAACAATATATTTCAAGCTGATCTGTCATATCTGTTGTTCTTTACCACTAATAATAAATCTGTACCCAAACCGATCCCTTGTTTAAGAAGCTAATTAAAAAATCTTTTTTTTTTTAGTAATATTATGCCTAGAAGTATAAGCACACTCAAGAAGACCATAACGAGCGAAGCAAGATACTATTAGTGGTGGATAATTCTAAATCGGGTATATGTTATATGTATGGATGGATGGTACGTATGCCCCTTAAACAAGCGCGCGAGTGCCTTTTTTTCTCCTCACAGCACAGCTTTTAGGCTTGACCCCAGTTTCTTCTGATACTACAGCATTAACCAAGTCTTACTTTAACCTTAGGCTCAAAATTGTGAGTTAATTCCTGTGAACCGCTTTTTTTTCAACTCCCAAAAAGTAACTGCAACTGGTTACTATGGCATTGAAAACCATTTACCACAATAGCTTAACAAATACTCAAGAAGCTACCACTACTTGGGGGAGCTGAGGTAAGTGCATATTCAATGTTTATAAACAATACTGTAGTTTTATATAACCTAACTAGGCAGGCTCGCTTAATACTTGTGCTTAAGCACACCGCTAGTACCTATATTATTAGGTAAAAAAAGTCCCTGTCCATTTTACTAAGCAGGGACCATGTACACTTTAGTGCTTATAAGCGCTTTAAGCACTTTTTTCAAATGCTTACCTGATCTTGAAGCTTTTTTTTTTTTTAAAGTATCTGCCCGCAGGGACCATGTACCATTCATACAGTATATGTGTGTATGTGTATGCTTATGTGCTTAAAAAACTTTTTTAAAAGCTTGGCTGTTGGTTGAAACATTTTAAAAGTGCTTTGAAATTGTGATTGAAGCACTTTTTTCCTTTAAAACAAAAAATTTAAGCACTTAAGATTCTCCTTCAACCACAGAACAGTAAATAAATAGACAGCTTCTATACAAATGATATAAGAAAAAATTCTGACTGCTCTCAATCACTTTATTCTTCCTGAAAACTTGGATGGAGTATTTTTTTTTTTAATGCAAACATTACATCAAGAGCATTTCTGGCACTGTGAAGCTTACAACTATGTAACTGGTTAAGATATGTTGTCCAAATGATAGTGTTTTGTTTTTGTTTTTAATCAGTATTGGAGTAAGCTCTGTATAGCTCATGTTCACTACTTCTTTCATTGCTGTAGAGAAACTATCAAAAGGGGAAATAAAGATAAGGGTACTGGTCAGAAACAGACAAGCTGCTAACAAGCCAAAAAAAAAAATGGAGCAAGAGATGTTCATATTAAATAATGTTGAAAGAAAAAAGTAAAAGTAAGCACATGAAACCTGATACATATGTACATACATACTAGTGGTATACCTCACTATCATTATAACTAGTGAATGACAAGCGAGCCTGAAACTACACTATTGTTAAATGATTGATTTTAACTTCTAACACTCAAGCTACTAAAACAAAAAAAGTCTAGTTTTTACAGTAAAGGGGTCAATGCCATAGTAACCACTCGCCGCAACTGTTTCAATTGAAAAACAACAACAAAAAAACAAAAAAACAAGTCACATTATTTAAACACTTTCTTTGTAATATTCTTTAGCTAAGTAGTAGCTGTAACGCACAATACATTCACACAACTGGACATACTTATTGTCCAGGGCAGTGCTGAACAAGGCTCAGATCCTGAAGCAACAAACTTATTTACGCATGAACAGATCGATATCATTCACACATGCACTTTCACGTAATTGTAGTTTATTCCATCACTTTAGTTACCCGTTTTTCAAGTTGTTTTAGTAGTAACAAAAACTGTTCACAACTGTTTTAACTGCTTAGAATTCTAACAGTAAGCTAGGCTAGGCTAGCTAGTTATTTGGTGTTCCCGTAGCACTATAACTAAGGGAGGTCCTTCGTTAATTCCTCCTACTATGCTAAAATCTGCCAATTTACAAGGTGATCGGAGTTACGCCCACTCACCTATATAAGACTTACCTTCGTGGTTAGTCTAGTGGACAATGAATTTTCAAGTACATGCTGTTGCGTAGGGCTAATAATTATGACAAATTGAGCATTAACTTACCACCGCCACTAAATCGAATGCAAATGGAACTCCGGCAAGTTTTTTGTTTTAACTGCACCGCAAAAGAATTCAAAGCGGTAAACAATTCAATTTCTAGGATTATACGGGTAATGATCGATAAACCAAAAGATTTAGTTTAGTAAAGTTTGGGACAGGGTCCAACACCAAGCTAACACAAAAATAAACAAGGGTCAAATTACAAATGACATACAGTAGACCCTCAGTTATCTGAACCCCGTTTATCCGAACTCTCGCTAATCCGAACACCATTTTTGGGGAATTATAATAATATTCATTGGAATTTTGCTGTGCATTAAATAGATAAGAGATTAAGACCCCATTCAAAATGACTTATTTTGAATATCCGAACATTTCAAATATCCGAACAAACCTCGGTCCTGAGGTGTTCGGATAATTGAGGGTCTACTGTATGTACGTTCCCACATATATAAACAAATATCCCCGATACTCAATTTGACACCACTGTATAGCGTCTCGCTCCATAATAATTCAATATATGTACTCGTTTCAACTTTCAAAACACTGGTATCCAAATATTTTAGGGTTCACATAACAATACCATCTTTTTTGTCATCACACCTCGTGATAGTTTATATACAATACATTATTATAAATTAGTCTTCACGCTCGTTGCAAAAATCAATAAAAATATTGAGTGAAGTAATTATGGTGCAATTTAAGAGGCATTTATACATACTACTTTGACAAACATTCCTGAAAAGAAAGCACAAATTAAGGTGACACTCAAACAAAATAACAGGCAATACTTTTTTTCTTCACAAACTGAAATATCCATTCAAATAAGTGTAGGGCAAACCTTTTAATTCCACAGAATTCTTGGCCTCTAACTCATCACTCTGAATTTCTCTCAATTCTTCATCATCATATTCATCATCTCCTTCTTCATCAGCCATTGCCTGTAGAGTTTCTGGTCCTAGCTCACACTGAATCCCAATATCTATACACGTACTGCTAACACTATCAGCACTCTGCTCCACAATAGCTGTATTAAAGTCACTATCAATAGTTGTATCACAAATATCAAGCTGACTATTAGAAGACTCAGGAACACTTTGATGTAATAGATTGGTAGTATTTGTATTACAATGGCTCTTTGACTGAATACAGCAACTGGTGGAGAGTTCATTGTTCACTTGAAAATAAGAATTTACTCCATATTGGCTTTGTCCATTAGGATAGACTATTGGATAGGACGTCTCCATGGTGTCATAAAGAAGGGAGTTTACAGGAGCATGTAACTGGGACGAATTGGTCAGTGCTTGAAGAGCAGAATCAAATGTGCAAGCTTGCACATTAGTGTTCATGGTATCAACAGGACTTATAGTATTATCCATTCGAAAAACATTGAAATTACCTTGACATTTATTGTTAGGACTAAAATAAGAAGTGTTTGGGATAAAGTTCACGTTGGTGTTTTGAGAAGGGTCACAAAGGTCAGACATTTTAGTATTCGTGATCAGAGATGGCTCATAGTTGCTTCCCAAGCAGTAGTCTAAAGATCCATTAGATACTGGGTGATTGCTACTAGCGTTTGACTGAGAATTAGCCATAAGGCTGTTTGAATTGAGCAAGGAACAAGCTGCTTCATAAGGGGAGACTGAATATTGAGTGTGTGCCGTGCTTGATTGATGAAACTGGATGGTGGGTTGAAAACAGGTTGATACTGAACTTCTGCAAGAGATTGGAAGCGAAGAATATTCTGGAAAAAGTAATCAAAATTATGATTTCCTAACTGCAGAAAAAAATATTATATTTGGCTACAGTAATACAATATGATAGCATGGAAAACTGAGGTAGTTGGATTAATAGCACTCACGCAGCAAGAAATTTCACCAGGCTCTCACACCACTCATGCTGTACAATAATGCTGTCAATTGTCGCATGGGATATCCAATCAAGTATATGCAACTATTTCTGCAGGACCCCCACCCCCTCATAGGCTACCCACGCTCCCTAGATCGTATCGCAAACATATGCTTTCAAATAATATAGGTTAATTTGACAACATAACTATAGGATACACCCTAATAAGTGGTGGAGACTACCACTACACTCCTAAATGCTTTTGAATATATAGTGTGAACTACCAAGTTTTGTGTAGAAATATTGTTAGGGGAGAAAAACAACAACATAGAACTCACCCCACGCCATCCCTCCCCTCCTCTCCCCCACCCACCTCCACAGAGATAGTCTAAAGTTCCTAGAAGAATGAACAGAAGAAACCCACCTGATAATGGAATATAAGGAACTTGTGGCTCGTGAAAGAAATCAGTTGACTTGTCAGTTTTAGTTGCATCGTACAAATGTGGGGATACTTCACTTGAAGTTATTAAATCCATGTCTCCTGTTTCCAAGAGGAGGGGTAATGAATCATCTGAGTCTTGGTCATCTTCAGCATCCATGTCAACACCAATACTAACACTATGCTTAGTCGGGCCACAGTCAACTTCATCCTACACCACACAGAATACAACATTCACCCAGTGTCACAACAGATAAAAGATACAACTTGAAATATTTATTGAAACCTGGTTAAAGCATCATGACTGACTGACAATGTAATAGATCATTGGCTGCCATCTCAACAAAATAAAAGCTTGGAATGATCAAAGTCCTCACTTTAACAAAATATGCAAGTATTATTAAGGGTCATAGAAAAGGAATACAGTTTGAACACTACTTAGATGCGGAGCACTTCATTTCAATTAGCTTTGAAATTAATTATAGACTGAAATCGCTAGTGATCTGAAAAAATGTTGAGGAATATTGTGCTGACAAAGTGAAACAAAAATATAAATATAATAGCAAAACAGCTGATGATCTTTGAGCAAAGTACCTGAATTTTTCCCCCGTGTTATAAAATTTGCCAAGAAACTATTAAAACGTCTAATTAGCTGCAACACTCCTTCTTTGTACTCTGGCGTAGCCAGATCCTTAACCAACTGCTAATCACAAATGGGGAAGGATTAGTAAAAAGTCTGGCTGCACCAAGCAATCTTATTGAGCCACAGCAGCTATAATTAGTGTGAGGTAGTCTTAATATAGTCCATCCTGTACATTTTCATGTAATTTCCAAAGTCAGCTATCTTAAAATTTTCGTACTAATACGAATGAACCTGTAGGGTTGGAAGCTCTGAGCTTTTATTTATAATTGTGCTTCTGTGTCGTATAATATTGCATAAATGGCATACTTACGTAGAACACAAATGAAACTAACAAGAGAGTTTGTGACAGTAAGTTCAGTGCATAACAACAAGAATCCAATTTACTCATTTTTTACTAAATGCCACGGAGCATGAAACTATTCGAACATAACAAACCAGTCTGATTGCCCGCATGAGACTAGCTATGTACATTCTTGAATAAAGTTCAGCTACTTTGGTGACAAATACTTCGGCAAAGTTCATTCAATGGTACACAGCCCCTCACTGCTGCTCTATGTGGCTTGAAAAAGTTACGCCAATATGTAGCTCATGCAAGTCAATATGTAAAGCTTATGCAAGTCGATATGCAACTTGTGCAATGAAACGGTAGACATTAATGTTGTCTTCATAAAGCATACAAGTGATACTCACCTCACCAGTATTTTCAATGGGAAACTCCAAGCACTCAGGTAAACCGCTGAGAATATGGTGTAATAAAAACTACTGCGAGCAGCAAAGATATTATTCACTCACGTGAGGAAAATTTAGAAATTGTTATTGACAAACTGATGTGCATGTATACTATACTAAATACTAAAATAAAATATCTGTAAAGAAACGAGCCAAAATGTTGAAGAAGAAATAATAATTCCCAAATGGCTAGCCAACAAGGTGAGGCTCACCAATTTTGCAGTATTGCAATCATGCGGTAGTTTTGCTTTATGCTGAGAAGTTAAGTGAGTGCTTGAATTGAAGTTTCACATTGAAACTATCAGTGAGTATCCTTAGCATGTTTAGCTTATCTTATGAAGACACCATGTAAGTACGTACATCTACTTTTTTCATTGCAGTTACATTGATACCTAATAGGTCTGAGAAATGATTAGGTTCACACCTTTGGTGCTTCATTTGCTATTGCAGAAAATTATCAGCTCACGTGATTACGACGTGACAAAAAGGAACGTTACCCACAAAAGCTAGTACCTACACGGAGATGACACCTGCACATTTTCTCAAAAATCAGCCCAGAAGTAGCACAATAAGGTCTCACTAAATCATCATTCCGAGCTAGTTCATACCTAAATCAACACTTAATAGTCAGAAATCTCCAAAATCAAAGCGTGACAGACAGACAGACAGACGTATACATAGGACGACTAATAACCCTCTTGCACATGCACGCTGAGGGTTAATAATCTTCAATAACATTCCACTTTATTGATACCTTCTGGTTTCACTTTTATGCCAGATACCCGACATTATTATGTAACCCCCCCCCTTTTCAAGTCCAAACCACACCCTTTGCCCCCTTAAAAAAAAAATCCAGAAATAAATTTTGCCTCTGTATGTATAGATTACACTATGACGTGGAGGTTGGTAAGGGATTTACACAACCGAGGGCCAAAGGCCCGAGGATAGTGTAAATACCATACTGACCAAACAGAGGGGTGCAACCATCTTGTACTGTTCTAGGCTATACAAAATGCACAAAAACCCATTTGATTGAACGGTTCACTTGTACCATAGTACAAATATATATATATGAGATGTAACTTGACGAAGTAGTCAGGTTGAATCTTTGCTGACCCGGAAGTTTATTATTTAGTACATCTATTATATAATTGATCATAATATTATGTTGTTGACTTGATGCATGTAATGAAATTAAATTTATGTATAGTATAGATGCTTCAATGGTTTCAATTAAGTAATGATGCCACTATTAACTTTGCAAAAATCATTCCTTTGACCTTCCTATATTTTTATATATAATTATATCCAAAAATGTTAAAACTGACATATCTTGTAATATACTGGTGGTATTTCCTAGGTAGCTCGAGTAAAATGTACTTCTTAAATTTGACTCAATTTAATGAAAAAAAAATCAAGTAGCTGCATTAGTAGCAGCAAGCAGAACTCTGGCAACACTTTGAGCATCCATTAGTGATAGTATTGCAGGCTTGCAGTCGCAGTGAATTGAAAACATTAATTTGGGGAACTTGGTTAAAAAAAAGAAAAAAAAAGAAAAAAGAACAAAGCTAAAGAAATTGTAGAACTATTGTATTGGGATGGATTACTCCATAGTGCAGCTAAGGCCACACTGCAAACCACTGCACCTACTGTTCATGCGTAGCATAGCACTGACTTGGCCTTGCCAAAGGACCTTCAAAGACTGGTTTGGCTTTTCCTGAGAGTCGGAAAGTTTTTACTACTATTTTTGTAATTAAAAAAAAGTTGGCAAAGGTTGTCAATATAAAGATAAAGGTAGTTATTAGGTGAAAAAAGTGGTCCAATTATGTCCAGACCAATGAAACCAGTGACTATGCCCATGTATGTATATATATATATTATATATATATATAATATATATATATATATACATACGTGTAATCAAAGAAAATGTTTACTTACATGTCTGCATACACAAAATGAACTAATAAGTCCATACAGCAAATAAGTGTGAGGAAATTATGACACATTACAAAAACTTACTAAGCTGTCAGAATTCAAAACTTTAGATACATCGGTCTCTCCATCACCCAAACTATCATGGCTTTTTTGTACTTCCAATTCTGATACGTGTACAAAGTTAAATATTAACACAAAATAATAATCCAATGATTGTATAAACATAACATGTATGTGTGTGATATGTATACATAAATATGTGTGATTTTAGTTCCAAAATAAAAATAAACAAGAATCTAAATTAGGGGGGAAAAAAGTACTCACTTATTGGAAAATTTACATATAATAGAGAAAAATAGTCACGATTTCTTAAGTTGTAAACATGCATGCAATTGAATGAAGCTAAGATATACTGTCAAGTAATAAATTAACTGGATAACACCAGCACAAAATTAAAACAATTGTCTTTTATACGTTTACTAGCACTGTAATATATTACGAACCTTTGCCTTGAGCATCAGTAGAATCACTTATATCTGATACTTCAAATATTTCCTTAGCTTGCACACTGAAATGTGACTTGATGCCTTTTAGTTTGCTGCTTGGAGATAATGATTTTTCACCTTCAAATGCATGTGTTTCTACACAGTACAAAAAAAAATTAATACAGCAAATAGATTGCATTTATAACAACCATCTAGAATCAACGACGACGACAACTATAACAAAAAGCCCCATAATTCACTAGTGCACCAACTAATAGTGAATGAACACTTTTGATGCCAGACAAGCAATATAATGAATGGCTTCTCTCATGTCATGAGTGGTGAAGCTGATTACATGCTGCATGTTAATAACATGTAACATGTAAGTGATGATGGCAGAGTGTCTATACTTTGAAACACACCTGACACTATGTGGTTTGATCACTGAGCCTCACAAAATAACACAATATTGTAGGCTAGGCTCTTCCTGCTGGCTGCACTAACGTATCAGTCTTGGGTTTCCTCCACATTTTTTTTGTAAAAGATGTGAAACAGAGAGATTATACCTTTTATAAGCATTAAGATATCAAGTTGAATAGAGACTAAAATATATTGGACATATATAAGCTCAAAGAGGTATGGAGGGGCCACCATAAAAATCTTTCGTACAGTAGCTACAGTTTTCTAGTTCGCTTGATAATGACCGTCATATTAAAGAAAAAATATATAGCAAAATGTGTCAGGTAGTTTAATATGTACATTGTAATACATTACTGTACTGTTATATTCTAGTTTTATCTTAAAAACAACAACAACAAACCTTTAGATGGCATAGAATGTTGCTGCCTCATATGTTTCTGTAAATACTCGGTCCATTTAAAGGATCTCCCACAAATACTACATGGAAATGGCCTCTCCTTAGAATGTGTAGACAGATGTCGCTTAAGCTTGTGTTTGCTTGGGCACACCCGTCCACAAATGTCACACTTATATCGAACCAATGACTGTCTGGCAGCTGCAAAATCTGGAGGAGCATGAAGAGACTCAATAGATGTTGTACCATCTGAGGCTGAAGTGCAATTAGAATCACCTTCAAGTGATTTTTGCTCAATAGAAATTTCATTTTGACTGGTTAGACCTTCTTTGAAGGGCGCAGAATTCTGACACACCGACTCAACTATTAAGGTTGGATTTTGATTGCGATTGTTAGTAATACTGCCTTTAGCGTCCTTTCTAACCACCTCTGGCAAAATTAAACTGCAAAGAATAGTAACATATAACTGTTGTAAAAACAAAAACAAAAACAAAAAAACACTGCTTTCTACAGCCAACTATTAGTGCATAGCTGAAACGTCTAATATTGTATCCACCAAAACTTTCTCTCCTGTCACACTTGCAATTAATATTGAGCCAATACCACTGGTATGAGTGCTTTTAGTTTTATGCTAACAATATTATATGATTCACTGCATTTAGAGCACACCATAATAAATATACAAATGCATTGCCCAAGAATGGTAAAAGCTATGCTGCAATTTATTCTTGTGAATTACATGTAATAAAACTAATTTCTAGGAAACCTTACAGCCAGTTACTATGTAGGCAATACGTAGCAGCTGAAGACAAAACAAAACTTCGTACCGTAAAACACCACCGTTTCTACCAAATTAACGGAAGGCTCGCTAAACACATAAATTAGCTCTTAAAAGAATAAGAAAATGCCTTATAACAATTCTCTAACCTGGTTGCGGTATCCATTGTTAAAGTAAACGACAACACAAGAAGAAAGAGTTGACGTCACGATCGAGTATTTCGCCTATGCAAAGGTAGGTGTGGCTTATATGAGCCACACCCACATAGCTGGAAATATGAATTCAGAAGTACCTTTAAATGCTCCAGAAAGTAATTATTAGTATAATATGTTTACACACTGTAAAGCATAGAGTTTTACTTTGTAGGCTGTCCAGGTACTGGCAGTGACGATGCTGGTAAGGCTGCTGCATGTGAAGGGTGCCCTAACCAGACAATATGTGCTTCTAATTTACCAAAATCTCCTGATCCTGGTAAGTATTATGTCAAAGTAATTGGTGGATAATACTTTATAGTGGCTGAGAGCTGGTTGTCAAAGGCTACTGGTACACTCAATCCTGGGTAACCGTGGGACTGAAGGGTGACCTATCTCATGATAGTCCTAGTCTCACAGGGCCATACCCTTTACCAAACGTAAAGTGAGGAAAGGGTCTGGTCAAATGATGGAAGGTGCACTGTACCGGACTCACAAATTTCTGGGGGAAATGTGGTGTTAATCATGACACCAAATTACCACAAAACGTGAATTAGAAGCGTTACGCTTATTGCTCTGATCCCACAGTTCGCTTCAATGAACTGAAAAGAAGTTGGGAGTGGCCTTGGATGAAGTATTGGAGATCCATAGAGACAGTTACTTGTGTGGGCTTTGTGATATGACATTTTTGAAGATGTCAGAAAGAAGATAGAAGAATTGGAATATTCTTCTCTTCTTCGCCTAACCAGAAGATAAGTCACTTCTGCATAAACAACAATTCGCCATAGTTAAACGGAGCCAATTAAACAGCAAACTGTGAGAGCAAAGCAATAAGCGCAACGCTTCTAATTAGCATTTTGTGGTAATTTGGTGCTATGATTAACACCGTATTTTCCCCAGGAATTCGTGGGTCCTGTACAGCGCACCCCCCCCCCCCTCACTTGACCAGACCCTTTCCTCACCTTGCATTTGGTAAAGGGTCTGGCCCGTGAGACTATGATAGTCCCTAACTTGGGGAGCCCAAGATTTTTAGCATATGATCACATGCATGTGTATGACAATGTTAATGTTAAATTTATGGGGCATGTCCAACTTATTTTTGGAAAAATTAATGTCACTATGACGCTAACATTTTCACCCCTTTATCCCCCACTTTAACGTCATAGGGCACACTTCTTTACAACGGCAAGAACAGAGCTTCAATTTGCTGTTTGCACTCAAAGTATTGGCACTGATACCAACACGCTACAAAGTGCTCATAATTAGACTTGGGATTCGAATAGACGCTATCTCCTTTCTTCAAAATATTTCCAAACAAAGTGAACCGCTTAGGCATCTTATTCAGTCGTAATAATACCCCCAAAAACCTTAACGTCATGAACCAACCCTAACTTCTCCCTCCCCTGACATTAATTTTTGCCAAAATAGTTTGGACATGCCCTCTGAATCGATTTATTTTAATAGCTTCACAGTGATAGTAACTAGCCTGTGTGATATTTTTGGATTTTTATCCTTGGTGCTTCATTTTTTCACTTCTTCACCAACATAAGCACGGATTCATACATGTTTTTTTCACTGGGGGGGGGAGACAATGAGGGCATCAAAACTTCATAATTAGTGTCTTAAATCCACATAAAGTGAAAGGGCTAGAACTAGTAACCATTGATTTTGAAGGAGTGTTGGACATTTTTTACACAAACTAACCTTAGAGTAAGGCAGTTACTTTGTTAAGAGCCCTTCTACATTGTCCAAGCATTGACAGCTATTTTTAAAATCTTTCAGATTAAACTAGGTATTAGCTTAGCGGGAAAAGTTAATTAGTTCTGAAAATTCTACCATTACTCAGGAAAATTGAGGTAAGAGAGTATTTTGTAGTGTTAGCTGAATTTATTACTGGCTATTAATATGTATTGGAAAAGATAACAATGTCCTAGTATATTAATGATTCCTTCAAACTGAGAGAGACAGTAGCAATTAGTTGCCTCTTATTATATAAATACTTTGTGACTATTGATGACAGCATGCATCCTTGTTCTCACTGTGTGTATTGTGTGACTAAGTGTATGTTTGTGTGTGAGTATATGTGCAGCCTGAACTGCAAGCAATAGCGTGCTACTAAGTGTTAATTAACTATGTATGATGTCATAATCATGAGCTGGGCATGTGCAGGTCTTTTATATTGTGGCCAACCATGTGCTTAGCCTCAGTCTGACTCTTGTCACGAAATTATCAACTTAACCTTTTGTCAAACCTTAGCATCTGTAAAAGGGGCACTGTTTGGCCTCAGGCCTTGTTAGAGGGGTTGTTGATAAGTTGTGTCAGCTGCAGACTCTGGTGGCAGCAACCTTTGGCTGTCTCTGCCTAGCTACACCTACCACAACGTATATACCTATACATATGTAACATATATACCTGATTTTCAAACCCCATATACTATGTTGTTCATTTCACTCGACACACATGATGTTTGACTGTAGAAGCTGTATAATAACACCAGGTATTATACTTGCTATTGGTGACATCAATAGGTGTTATAAATGTGTAGGGAGTTACTCTTACTTATATAGTGCTTTGTTGCTAGTTGCACGTAGCCAGACCCTTTACCACCCTTTACCCGCTATGCAGGTGGAGGAAAGGGTCTGGAACACTGCCATTGACTCAGCGGTTCTAGTTCCACCCGAAAGTTGGTGAAGGTAATTAGGCTCTAGCACTATGAATAACATTAAGTGACCGCGTGCGGTAAAGGAGAAACTTGCGAGCGAAAACTTTTACCCAGCAAAATGGATCAATGCTGTCTTTGTAGTCAAAATGTAATCATTCTTTCATTAGACACGAGTAACCCAGACGGTTGAAGATTTGTGCACAGCATCTAACGCAGTCTCGTCAGAGATACTCATCACTGTCCATGCGCGAAATTGCAGCTCGCAGAAATAGTGGCTACAGTTGTGATACTGCTAATGTTATTCATAGTGTTAAAGCCTAATTACCTCCACCAACTTCCGGGTGGAGCTAGAACCACCGAGTCAATGGCAGTGTTTCAGACCCTTTCCACCCCGTGTAGCTGGTAAAGGGGGTCTGACTACGCGAGACTACTTTATTGCTGCCATTTGCTATAAAAACCTGGTGTTACTTTTATTATGTGGGGTATCAATTATACTTGTAGTAGTGGATTACAGGTGCTATACTGACTTAGGGTATTGTCAGCCATGCAATGATATAGTAGTATAGTAGGCCTAAATGTAAGAAGAGTGTTCATCACTGCATGCCTTAGATCATCTAGTAGAGTGGCACTCTCTGAGTATTGTGGTGACAGAGTCCTAAGAATTGGCAGATTCTTTTTAACTGCTCATTAAAGCGATTGTCCTGGGTGTGATATAGCTATTGTTTGGATATAGAAAGAAGTAATTGAAATGATGCTGCTGAGAACTGCACAGCTTCATACACTCGAGTAAAAACTGATCATAATTAAGGGAAAATGTAAGTCCTTCCATTGCGGCCTAGCTGACTTTAGCATTGAACTTGTGATAATGTCAGAGTTAGTTATTTGTAAATGGTCAGGTGTTTATCTTATTAAATTCAATTTCACAAAACTCAATATGAATATTGAGTGCTATAAACGTTACATATGAAGCCAACCCCTAAAGATATCAATGCAAATTTATCTCCTTTTATTTATTTTTTTATATTTTTATATCACTACTTTATCATTTTCATCAGTTAGATAGTGTTTGTTGTTGATGCTGTTGTTTTTTTTTGTTGTTGTTGTTGTTTTTCCTTTAGCACATTGATTTGTTCTTTTTTAGCATTGGTATATGGTATGTACATAGTAATATACAATTTGCCATGGTGTAACTGATGTGATTATTTTATTATACCCTTTACCGGTCAAAGCCAAGAATATTTAGCGTGTGAGGTACCAACTTTAAAATAATCATAACAATACGCATCAGGACATGCATCAGACACTGCAATTGGTGTAAGCATTGTTTAAAATAGCAGAAATGGATCCTGCTAAGCTGTAGGTTAAAAATAACCAGACTGCTAATTTAAATTTTTCAAAATGGCCGAACAGTTACCATGTAGGAAAAAATAAACAAGGAAAGGGTTAAAATGTGCACACATTTCTTTGAGGTTAAATGATAGTATTTAAATAACAATACTGCTGCCATTGAAACAATTACAGTACTTTATTCCATTGTATCATGTAACTGTGTGTGCAGCAATAGCAGAAGTTAGTGAAAAGATGTCAGGAGTAAAGCATACTATTCTTGTTCTGTCAGGAAAAGGTGGAGTGGGGAAGAGTACTTTTACTTCACAATTGGCTTTTTCACTAGCATCAGATGATAACTGTCAGGTAAAAATGTAAATGATATTTATTCTTTGTATGTGTGTACTGCATATATTATATTGAGTGAGATTGTACTGATGTATTATATAAAGTCTAATTATTGGTTGATTACTTGCCTTACAGTATTAACGTCACTGTTGGAACTGTATTGAGAAAATAACAAATTGTTTGTATTGCCAGCAACATGGGTGCATTTTTTTTTTTTTTTTTTTTTTTTGTATTTACAGCTGCAGTCTGAATTACGTTAAGCGGTATTTTTGGATTTAGCTATAGATTTGGAAATACACATATATTTAATTTGGCCATTAGAGCTGAGTTATAGGATGTTTTGCTTGGCTGGGAAGGGGAACATGGTATAATGTACATCAATGAAAACTACAATATGAATTGTTAAATTAGGCTGAAATTACTTCTTAGTGAGAAATATTAAATTTGCAGACATTTTACCTCATGTATTCTTACAAATTCCACTTACATTGTTAAGTTGTGATTCTAATTCTAATAACAGTGACCTCAGTCCTTGGATGCTGCTAGGCAACACATTAAATAGAAGGTCACTTTCTTTTTACTTTTAAAAGTTGAGCTTTTATTTTTAATTGTAGGTGTTTTTGTAACTATATTGATCAGCTGTTTCTCTCAAATTTGCAGAGGGATTTGTTAATTAAGTTAAAGTTTGTTGTTGTTTTTTTGGATGCAATTTTTTTTCCAAAGCTTACTTTTTAGAATATGAACTGTTAAAAAACCCTCTGTAAATTCTAATGAGCTGATTACAAAATTATTGCTCCATGAACTTGCATTGTTTTATGGTCAAAATTCTAGCATAATTAATTATCACCTACATAACCCGGCAACACTAATAATTTGTATAGTCATGCTACTCTATGAACTTTCTTGTATTTACGAACATTAAAATACTGGGAATAATCATTACCAATTTAATCATTGTCCTGTAGTCTGTCCAAGGTTAGTTGGCATGGCCCCAGGCTCGATAAATGAGGAATGCACTTAAATACAAATCCAGAAGCAGTTTTAGTGATGTGAATCTAATATGTGCAAATAATCAATATTCACGTGAAAAAAAGGGGTAATTACTCAGGTGTGAATTGATGCAATAACTTTTGCTAGAGTTTAGTAAGTCTGTCTTGCATACATTATTCTCAGCGGTTTACTGGAGTGCTTGGAGTTTCCCATTGAAACTACTGGTGAGGTGAGTGTCGCTTGTATATTAATCTTCTCTTATGAAGAAAGTGTTAACATCTACAGTTTCATTGCACGAGTTACATATCGACTTGCTCGAGCTTTATATATTGACGTGCGTGAACATATATATATTGGCATATTCATATTGATACTACTCCAAATAAATTATTCTTTTAGTCTTTGTAATAGCTGGCTTGTGTATAGTAACGCTTAGGGTTCGCACCCTTGATCCTTCAATATTTTGGCACTGTGTCAACTATAGTGATTACTTCCTAAAGCTTGGTGGTACACACCAAGAAAAAGGGGAGGAGAACCTGAAACTATGAAGGTGTGAAATGACCTGCCACAGGAAACTTACAAGTTAACATCTACAGTGTGAATTTTCTGAAGTTCACAAACTCCAGCTCTACACTAAAAAATGACAGTATTACCCAGAAGTTGACTTGTGCAAGCATATTGTCAGTCGGTTGCATTCGGTAAAAGGTCTGGCCTGGCAAGACTTCAAGTTATTTGTGCGGCAAATCTATTTTGTACTATAGTATTATAGTATTAGGTTTGGTCGTAAATGGAATGTGCAGGAAGCCATTACAATAATTCCACCCCTTATAAATTGGTATTAGGTGGCAGTCTTAGATGTTGATGTGTGTGGACCATCTATCCCACTGCTGATGGGTTTGGAAGGAGAGCAAGTGCATCAGAGTGGTTCTGGATGGTCTCCAATAGTAAGTAGCATGTTTAAAATACAGAATGTTACAGATACTCCCTGATCCCTCAGATAAATTCCCAGTAAGGATCTCAATGTTCAAAATATGCTCAAACTTAACTTTCTAATGTCCTCATGGGCATTATTACAATGCTTGAAGCAAATTAAAACAATATTGTGAAAACCTTGCAAGCCTACTTTGAAAAGTGAATAGCATAAATAAGTTAACATTTAAAGATAGTGACAACAGTGAGACAGCAACAATATTTCATTCGCTTGGCTATATAAATAAACAACTATTATGACCTGGTATTATACTGTACTGATGTTTCCAATTCAGGATTTGCCAAAGGTTTGCTTTACTGTGTGACATTTACTTCTCAAGCAATTTTAAATAAAGTGTATACTACCATATTTTTGTGATGTTATGATTGGGGCATTGCACCAAGATATTTTATAATTAAAAATAATGGTGAAGAGTTTTCTTTCTTTTTAAAGTACCCAAAGACTTAAAATCAACTACAGCACAATGTCAAATTAAATATTTTCAATGTGCATACAATTTTGACTTCTTTTTCCAGAAAAGGTGGGTCAATTCATATCTCTGCCCTAATTATCGGTATTAAGCTTTTTTCTTTTTTTTCCAGATAAATAATTAGTGAAATGCTATATTCAGTGTTCAAAAGCAGTGCTTTTAAGGTCATTTCCATTTTGTATAACACTTTGCAATAGTTTGTGATCTTGTCCCATAGAATATTATATTTCAACTGCATAATTATCACATAATAATTTGGCAAATTATAAACTTTGATGTATTTTGGGGGGGAAAAAGACAGGCTTGCAGTTAGACAAGACAATAGCAGGAATTACTTTAATGTTTATGTTTAAATAATTAACAGATCTATGTACAGTAAACAGCTGATGGTGTCACTAATTAGTGACTTACATTTAAAAAATTCTTCATTCACACAAGAACATTAAACGTAATATTTTTTATTTATCTGGAGCCATAAAGTTCACTTAATATATATTGATTTCTTGGCGTAGTATGTGGAGGAAAATCTTGGTGTGATGTCCATTGGTTTTCTTTTGTCATCACCTGATGATGCAGTTATTTGGAGAGGTCCCAAAAAAAATGGTAAGAAAACATTCACATTTAGTGTCACTAAGGGCAACAACTTGTACACTGGTAATAAATACTCGCTGTTTATAATTTTAATCGCCTAATGAAGATTGAGCAACCTAAATAAAATCATTGTTTTAATTTTTACCAGTGCAAGTAAATAGACTAGTCTAGACTTTCTCAACAAGATAACAAGAAGCAACATAATTTTGAAAATTACATACACAAATATTTGGTTTTATGTTAAGTGCTGTAAATGGATTCCCCTAGTCGTTATCATCATTCTTGTTCTCCATCTTATCCATTTTGCTCAGTGTGTATGAATCTCACCACTCAACATAACAGCAATTCTAAATGCTATATAGTGCATTGTTTTGCTTAGTGGAAAAGATCTCTGTGATTTTTTTAATCTAATACAAAACTCCAACCTTATAAAGTTCACATTCTATAGTAATATAATAGTAGCCATTATGGATACCTTTATAATCCCTCCTCCCCCCGCTACAGTCCTTTTAATCCTTACACATTATGTATCTTAGCACTGATGCTATGTATAGTCACTGGCTGCTATGCTGAAGTGCCTTTTTTTATGTGATAATAGCCACATTAGTTAATATAAACAGGAAAAGTATCCAGTATTCCATCAACACAGAATAAATCTTGAGTGGGGTTACTTAGTTGAATACTACATAAGTCTCAAATTATTTACATATGATGTACTGTACTGCCAACTTTGGATAAAGTTATACCAACTATAATTTAGGTCTAATAAAGCAATTTCTACGAGATGTCAACTGGGGAGAAGTTGACTATCTTCTAATTGACACTCCGCCTGGCACTTCAGATGAACATTTATCTTTAGTTCAGTATTTGAGTTCTTCTCATGTTGATGGAGCTATCATAGTAACTACACCTCAAGAAGTATCTCTCATGGATGTTAGGAGAGAAATAAATTTCTGCAAAAAAGTCAATCTTCCCATTCTTGGAGTAGTAGAAAATATGAGCAGCTTCATTTGCCCTAAATGTGAAGTGAGTTTATTCAAACTTGTCAATTAGTTTGAAAAATACACCATGGATACACAGTATCTGGTTACAGAATATCTCAAATTTTGTTTACAGAATATCTCAAAAATATTTCCTCCTTCTACTGGTGGCGCTAAGCAGATGGCTACAGAAATGGGTGTACCTTTTCTTGGTGAAATAGAACTGGATCCTAGACTAGGACAGTGTTGTGATTCAGGGAAGTCCTTTCTCCAACTTTTTTCAGAGTCAAGAGTGAGCAACGCATACAGAAAAATTAGTAAAGGTGATTGATTTATTGTGTAATTCTAATTTTAACCATTGTTTTATATTATTGCAGATCTTATTGAAACCATCGAATCTAACAGTTCAAAGAGTAACAGCTCTTGATAGACTCATTCAATTCAAAAAACCATTTTTAATATTACTTGAATAAAATAACTGAACACCACTTGATTAAAAGTGAATACAATACTGTGATAAAGTTTCATACTATGTCAATTGCACAAATTGTAATATTTATTATAATATTATGCCATCCAAATCTACAGTTGTACTGCAGAACTAAACCAAGGGTGTGATAAAAATTTGTCGGAATTAATTGTATTCTAAAATCTTCTTGTGGTAAAATAAAAGATACCTATACAGAGAGAGACAACCAGAATTAGAATTATGTATTGCATGTATAAATCCACTTACCCTTCACTAAACAATACTTCATCTAGAATAGCTCTTGTAATCCAAGCATCATCACATTTAAACCACTGGGGGGGGGGGTAAAAAAAATCACCAAATCAGGCATTGAACTAGTGACTACAACACATAAAAATGAAGCACCAAAGGTGCAAACTCTCAGTGCTACTAAACACTACCTAGCTATTACAATATAATCTTGGACCAAAAGAACAAGCAATCTATGTATTACACGTAGCTATTTTAATCAGGCATCAATATAGCTCGAGCAATGAAAATGTACATGGAAACGCTGCCTTCATAAGAGAAAAGCTAAACAGGCCAGAAACACTCACCGGTATACATTTTCAACGGGAAACTTCACTTCTTTCAACTCCTCTAGCTTCCCTAAGCGTAAAGCAAACTACACCACGGGCTGCAAGAAATTGTATGCTCACGTGATTATGACGTGACGATAGGGGCCATTACCCACAAAAGCTGGTACTTACACGGAGCTGAAAGTTTTGTGTTTTCTCAATAATTAGCCTGAAATTAAAAAAAAAGTAGCTCAATGAAAAATCCTAAATCTTCGTTCTAAGTAAGTTCATACCTAATCAATGGTTAATTGTCAGTAATCTCCAAAATCAGAGCGTTGACAGACAGACAGGACAACTACTATAACCCTCTCGCGCATGCGCGCTGAGGGTTAATTAGTAAATTCTAGTGTCAAGCATAGAATAGACTATAAAACTGGCTATGAGTCTATAGTCAAAAATTCACTGGCTTGTAAAAAAAAAAAAACTTGTTAGAAAAAACATTTCTTTTGTGTAGTCAAATTTTGAGTGAGTTTAATCTAAATTAAATCCAACAATTAAATCCAAAAATTCCATATTTGATACATGGTGCATCAGATTTTGTTGAACTACTGTATAATGTAACACGACAACTTACTTGGTCTTGATGCTGTCTTATGTAACAGGTATAGTGTCCATTATGAAGGGAACCACTGTGATTTACAACAGCAAATAAGGAGTACCTATCACAAAAGTACACACATAGTACAAAGTTATTCTACAGTCAATTATCAGTTTGAACATAAATCCAATAACAGCAGGTGTAAACACAAATAATGTACACACACACACAAAGCCAAAATTTGTGTCTAATCACCATAGTTAGTTGTATCTTAGTTACGTTTTACATACTTCATTCTTCTTGCTTCTCACTCCTCTTATTTCGGATATCTACATTGTATGTATTCTGTAATTTGCTGTCCAAATTAGCTAATACTAATACTCTTCAAAACTAATCCTACTATTGGTACTTCTGAGTAAGATATATAATTCTTCAAAATATCTGGAAGTAATGTACCATTTCCTTAAATAGGTGAATAACATTTAGAATAGTGTAGTGTTGACTACAACAGCATACTAAATTAAAGAATAAAGTAGTTTAATCAATATACCACATAATTATCCTCTTACACAAAATTCAGTTATTGTAAATATACATTAAACATTTTTTACTCTTTACTTTCCTCTTATGTTCATACCCCTAATCTGTTCAGCAACCACCATATTTCTACCAATTTTGATTGGAAGAAAGATTAAGATAAATCAAAGAAAGAAAGAAGTTGAAACGGTATTGGCAGTTAAAACGAGAAAATCTGCTATTATTATGTCATTTATGTGCATAATAAGTGTACTAAAAATAAATGTACAAACACAGATCACTCAATTCTTCTGCTACAATATTCTTGTGGTTGAATTATGTTTCTTGGTCAGTACTTAGTTTTATACTATATTTCAATGTAATTTTCATTAATCATAGACTATTCTATCCTTTCACACCCACACTAATGTACCTGTTATCACATGTGGAACTGCGAGCCATGTATGGAGTCATATCTAGATCTCGAGGAAAGTTTATAAGGTGCGTAATTTTTCTTGACCTCATTGAATGTTCAAATCGTTTCAAATGAAAACAAATGACAATAGGAAGCTTCTTTATAGTAAGGCGTTTAGTTGACTCCTGAAATGTAAAACAAAACCGGTCTAATAATATATAACACAATTAAATAGCAAAGTTGTACCTGATAACTCCGACATTTGTTGCACTTGATTTTACTTTCACTACCAAGATTTTCAGGTCGCGTAAATCTAACAATATACAGATTCATAAGCTAATTCAACACACTTCCAGAGTGGGAGCCATGACAGTATGATCTGATTAGTGTAATTTTGAATATATACCACCACTACTTCCTTACAACTGTAGTTTATATTTTATTCTTCTGTAACCTCCCTTGGATGAATAGATAAGCAATAGCCTGACTTTGAATAAATCTCCATAATAATGTGACCATAGAAGCCCAGTTTAATTGACAGGTTTATCTTGTCATGTGACTAACTAAAAATTATGACACCTAGACATAATGAGAGTCTTCTTTAATATTAATTAGCAAACAAAAACAGGACAGAGTCTGCCGCTGTGTGTAAAGTGTATATGCATGATGATTATCTACAATAACTGTGTTCCTGAAACTTATATCACTTGAGGTCAGGGTTGCATACAGAAAATGAATCTAGGAAGGGAAAGAACAACTTTCCTAGATTTTAGGAGGGCCCATGAGAGTAAAATACAAATGCATTTTGCTTTTGCTATATAAGAGATCCTTGCAGTACTTAAAAAAAAAAAGGATCATAAATATGCTGATTTTAAGGTTGAAATATTCAGGAAAAAGAAAGAAAAATTATACATACATAACAATATAAAGTAGCAAACATGCTAACTACTAAACAATTTAAATTAAATTACAGTAGCATATTTATTAAGATATTACAAAGTACCATAAAATATTGTCAATTACAGCATTATAACATTTTATAAACAAAAATGAACTTTGTTAAAAATAAGCATAATCTAAATTATTCAAACCAACTTTCCCATTGATTTTAATGAAATCATGTTAAAGTACATACACTTATATATCATGTTCTTGCATTACCTAAACTCTCAAATAAGTGCAAACAGCAGGGTAACAAACTTTCAGGGAGCGGTTTTCTTTTCTCAAGTTTTATAGCTAACAATACATTTAACCCAATGTATTAATTGAATTAAGTGTATAGAGCTAAGTAATACAGACAGCTGGTACTGAAATGACACAATCAAAAAGTAACAGACCTGCCGAGCTAACTACCACATCATCGAGTGTTTTTGTTTGGTTAAGTTTGGTCAAATTACCTCTAGCCACCGTTCAAGAACTAAAATCCACATAACACTCAACAGATTATTCTCTGAATTGGTAATTTCGAATTTCTAGTGTAAAAACTCGAAATCAGTTTTAATGTAAATACGTATGTAGGTAATACTCCTCTTACCGCTCCAAACATTCATGCAGGGATGTCGGCACACTGTTTATCACAGTTTCCCCTGATACTGATGATAGAGGAGAGTCAGTTTCACCACTGAGTTCTGAACAAATAACACATGCGACATAAGAGAGCATGTTCAATAATATTAAAGAACCAATGGCACTCATAATCGCGCTAATGATTAGTGTATGAATCTACAGTGAGTGAACTGGCATGAAGTTCAACAACTCAATCAGGCAAACTACTATATGCAACATCAGAAGTGCACCACCATGAAAATGGCATATAATTGTGAAGTAATATTATATACCATTAATTTCTACTGGAGTAGAGGTGCGATTAGTAACGCTGCTCGGAGCCAAATCTAGAGAAATGTCTCTAAATGGATCAACCGTGGTGGATACAGCTCTGCATAAACACGAACAAAAGATTATTAATTTGAGATGTCAACAGATCTACTGGTACACAATTTACTTGCAAGATTGACAAGTTACATCAGACTGAAGTCTGCCACCAAACGTTTTGTCCACTATACAGCTACAGTGAGAAGAGTTGGCCAAAGTGGGAGTTTGACCTCCTAGATGATGATGTAAAACATCTAACGCCGATATAAAAAACTCATGAGCATCTTGCTGCTCATATCCCGCTAGGTGCCTTGCATGCGTCCACACCAAATGAAGAAGTTTGAATGGTATATATGGTGTGGTAGACCCAGAGTAAAACTATATAATAACAATAACAACAGCAATAATAGTATTTAGCAAGTACACTGCCACACAGTGGCACCTGATGTACTAATTTTGCAAATTAGAAATGCAGTAGTATAAGGTTATTTTATGTATTGTTATTATCCTCTATCGCTTGGTTTAGCTACACCAGTCCGTTCTTTCCCACTAGCTTTTCTTAACCTTATGTATTGATGAATAACACACAACAACACTACTAATCCAGCTCAGCTTTATTCATGAGTATACACACAATCATCATCGTTGTTATTATTGATAATGCTCTATCAACTCAACTCAGCCAATGAATTATTCATAAATATGCACTGTCATCATAACATTTTTCTCCCTTACTTTTCTTGACCCGTGTATTCATGGTTACACACATCACATCATTGTCTGACGTCACTTTACTATGGAATAAAATTGTACGCTGGCGTGACGCGAAAATACTCAAGTAAACCATCCAATGCACAATATTATAAATACTGTACATTATATATAATACGCTTGTGTGTCACAATGATGACAGTGTGTATTAGTTATAAATCAAAACTATCTTACTTGCTGGAAGACATTGCTCATTTCACACACCACACACTGCTCTTGACCTGGTTCTGAGAAACACCTGTGTCCATCAGATAAAAAATAATCTCGAAGTACTGGTGTATGAACTAATGCTTGGACAATACAGTTCATAAAACAAGTATTGCCAAGATTATAAAGTCCTCGAAGACCTGTCAATAAAAATATATAAATACTCTACTGTCTCAAAACAAATCATTGCTTCATCATACACAGTATATGCATATAGAACAAAAGAAAACTGGATAAATTTATATGCGATTATACCTACTATTAAAACAGTCTAACTTTAAGTTGTTACAAAATCAAGAGCCAGAAAATGTGCTGAGAAAGGTAAACTCCCTTAGTAACCCAAATAACATTGTAACTTCTGCCTAGTCAAATTTGCATGAAAGTACATGGACAATTTTTAATTTAACAATTGAAAAAAAATTTTACTTGCTTTGCACACACATGTACATGGGGGTGTAGGAATGCAGAATACTGCAATCAAAACAAATAATCTACTAAATAGTATGATGGGTGGATTCATTGTTACTATTATTAATGCTCAGTAGATTCAGAAGCAATACTAGTTATCAAATGGCACCTTGACGTGAGGAATAATGAGAAAATTTCAAAATATACATCTGCTTAGTATAGACTTGTGGCTTTGTGAAACTGGTTTGCTCTAAATGCAAAAACTGTTGTTTAAATTTCGATTCAGCACACTGTTAAATGTGAATACATTTCAACTTCATCAGTATAGTTATACGATGTTCGAAGCAATTAAATTACTAGGGATATGTGATGGACATGCATGCCACCATATGGGAAGACTGGTATCAAAACACATCAAAATAGTCACCTAATGTAGATCCTGGTTCTAACTTTTTCCTGCGTGGATTTTGCTTCAATAATTCCATTTCATCTTGAGTTGGTTCCCAAGCCACATAAGCAACTGGTTGTCGAGATGTTAAGAAACGACTGTGGGCTAGTTGCCGCTCAATGTTTCGACTTATCTCATCCACAGAACAGTCATACACATAATCATGACACTTGAAGCAATAAATTGTACCATACATCAGCTCAACAGCTATTAACACAAACAAGTAATAAGTAGATAAATATGTATAATAATTGTTCAGAGTTTTCACATACAATACTAGACAATAATGACTAGTAGTCACACTATGTATGCATGTCCATCAGGCAGTCAATGTCATCCTTCACTGTACTAAGTACGGCCCATACCAGGTCGGCCCCTTAACTAATGCATGCGCATCACACGCCCCTCAGTTCTTTAATTATCTTGTGCATTGTACGCCAATATTTGATCCTCTCTGATCCGATGTCCTGATCGCGCATAGCGCTTAACTATAATCAGAGAACTCCTTCTACGTCGAGTTTAGCGACTAGCTAGGGGACCTCACCAGCAGCAGTGCTGGCTAGAGGGTAGCTAAGACTTAACTCTATTTACTGCCTGCCCGAACATGGCAGTGGAATGCCCCTATCCTGACTGCACCTATACTATAGCTGAGGGGACCGATCCTGCAGTGATAGCAGCATTGCTCAATGGCCACATGCTGGTCCACAGCCAGGCCAAGAGAGCCAAGCCCACCCCAGTCCGCCGACCAGAAATCTCGGCCGGGGGAACCACGGAGGGATGGCACTACTTCCTGACCAGGTGGAGAGCCTTCTCCCTTGCTGCCCACCTCACCGACGCTGAGATACCAGTCCAACTCCTCGAGTGCCTAGACCCCAAGCTCAGAAGGGATATCACCCGGAACATGGTCGGCCCCACACCAGTTGAGGAGCACACCGAGGAGGAGCTGCTGGCAGCCATCAAGGCTCTTGCTGTCAGGGAGGAGAACCCCAAGGTGGCCCGGGTAGCCCTGTCCAGGATGGTACAAGACAGAGGGGAGCCGATCCGCTCATTTGCAGCCAGACTCCGTGGCCAAGCTGAAGTCTGTATGTTCACCATGAAGTGCGCAGGCTGCGACGTGGTGAACAACCAAGGAGAGCAACGAGTGGCCGATCAGCTCTGTATCGGGCTAGCAGACCCCGACATACAGGAGGATCTGCTCAAAGACCCAAACCAAAACATGACCGTCGAGGAAACGATCAGGTTCGTGGAGGTGAGGGCTGCGGGGAAGAAATCTGCCGTCACGATCACGACGCCAACGTCGAGCAGCACATCCGCCAACGAGGAGATCGATCTCGAGGACGCAATACCCAGCAGCTACAAAAAGCAGCAGCGCCCACAAAGTAAGGCCATACTCCCTAAGCCAAGCCGCCCGCAGACACACGCACGGAACCGATCCACACCTAGTAAATGGAAGCAGCCACCCAAGCCACTTACAAACCCAAAGGCTCGCTGCTGCTTCTGTGGGCTCCAGGGGCATGGCGAGAGGGCGCGAACTGCTATTAAGAGGGACCAATGCCCGGCATACGGCTCAATCTGCTCATCATGTAGCAGGCCGAACCATTACGCCAAGTACTGTTGGCAAGGTACTGAGCAGGAGAGCACCATACAGGAAACAATTTTGACCATGCAGGAGAACTCACTACCCCACCAGACTTGGGATTCCAAAGAAGGCACCTGGGTAGAACGCCGATCCCCTCCACAGCCCAACATTAACGTGACCGTCTCGACACACGCCGCAGACTTCGAGGCTCATGGGCACACACTGAGGAGGGAGAGACACAACCTGTCCACCATGGCACTTGCAGACACCGGATGCCAAAGCTGCTTGGCTGGTCCACTCCTACTGAGCAACCTCAATCTTCGTCGCAGCGACCTGATCCTGGCATGCCTAGCCATGAAATCTGCTAGTGGCAACTCTCTCCCCATTATGGGTGCCGCCCTGCTGCGAGTGAAGTTCAGACAGAGGGAGACAAGGGCATGGTTTACTTCAGCCCGCTGGCCTCCAAGCTATACCTCAGCTTGTCAACGTGCCAGGACCTGGGTTTGGTATCATCTGCCTTCCCACACAGCACAGCGGCTGCGAGCAGCAAGGAGACGCCACCAGAGCATTCCACCCAGACAAGGAGCAATCGCCCATCAGCACCAAGGCCAGCCCCCAAGTCAATGTCAAACCCCGCACCAGCTCTGCAGATCAAACCTCAGACACCACCCGCAGCTCGACTACCAAAGGACACCCAGCAGCGACCATGCTCCTGCCCGACCAGGGCACCGCCACCAGACAAACCAACAACCCTTCCGTTCCCTGGCACAATCGATAACCGCCACAAACTTGAACGTCACTTGCTGGACCTATACTCAGCAAGTGCGTTCAACGTTTGTTAGCACCAGCCACTCCCTCTGATGTCCGGTCCCCCGCTGTCACTCAGCATCAATCCGACTGCCACACCTAAATCCTTCCACACGCCAATCCCAGTGCCAGTCCACTGGCAGGACAAGGTAAAGGCCAGCCTGGATAGAGACGTCCGCCAGGGTGTACTGGAGAAAGTCCCCCTGGGTACGCCCGTGACTTGGTGCCATAGGATGGTGATCTGCACCAAGAAAAACGGGTCACTCAGGAGGACGATCAACTTTCAGCCCCTCAACCGCCATGCCACCAGGGAAACCCACCACTGCCAATCACACTTCCACCAGGCTCGAGCCGTCCCTCGCCAGACAAAGAAGACGGTCTTTGATGCCTGGAATGGATACCTTCGGTCGCCCTGGCAGAAGAAGACCGCCACCTCACAACATTTATCACCCCGTGGGGGAGGTATCGCTACTGCACGGCACCCCAAGGCTATATCGCTTCGGGTGATGCCTACACAGCCAGGTATGATGCCCTCGTTGCTGGTGTGACGTCAAAGACCAAATGCATAGACGATGCCCTGCTTTGGTCAAGAGACATCACTGAGGCCTTCCACCAAGCAGTCGAGTGGCTGCATATCTGTGCTGTGAACGGCATCACCCTCAATCCCAAGAAATTTCGTTTCGCCGGGGACACGGTGGACTTTGCTGGGTTCTCCATCTCCCCAACTGAGGTGCGCCCAGCCAGCAAATACTTGCAAGCCATCATGCAGTTCCCCACCCCAAGCAGCATCACTGACATCAGGTCATGGTTTGGCTTGGTCAACCAAGTGTCCTACACCTTCTCAATGACGGCAGCTATGCAACCCTTCAGAACCCTCCTGAAACCTTCCACACCATTCAAATGGACCGACCAGCAGGCGGAGGCATTCCAAACGTCAAAGATCCACATCTGCGACCAGATACAAACCGGAGTTTAGATATTCGACAAGGGCCGCCCCACATGTTTAGCCACAGACTGGTCAAAGGAAGGGATAGGCTTCTGGCTGCTCCAGAAGCACTGCCAATGCCCCTCCCGCGACCCATTCTGCTGCCGAGACGGGTGGTGGATAACACTGGTGGGATCCCGTTTCACACACGCGGCAGAGTCCAGATATGCCCCTGTGGAAGGCAAGGTCCTGGCTGTGGCAGACGCCTAGGAGAAAGAGTCGTCATCCCTGCGTCCCTACGCCAGACGTGCCTCAATGCCCTGCACGCCACCCACCAGGGAACCACAGGCATGACTGCCAGAGCCACATCCACCCTCTACTGGCCTGGCATCACGGCAGACTTTGCCGCCACCAGGAACAAGAGCGCTGCTTGCAACAGCAGTGCTCCCTCACAATCAGCAATGCCACCAACAACGCCAGAACAGCCCTAGATCGTACACGACACTTCGTCCTCGGGTGCAGTGACCTAGTTGTGGCAGTGGATCACAAGCCACTGCTCAGACTATTCGGAGATCGCTGCCTCGAGGACATCCCCAACCCTCGCCTGCGAAATCTAAAGGAAAAGACCTTGAGGTACCGCTTCAGGATGGCATACGTTCCAGGGGCGAAGAATCACACGAGTGATGCCTTGTCCCGCCACCCGACAGGTCTATCCCCACAGAAACTTCACCTACCAGACGACCAGGCATCGCCCAACCCGAACTGCCCAGGGACATCCGGAGGCACCACCGATACCACCTGTGCCATACAGGTCGACGACGGCCTACCACAGGCCATCTGTGGCGCCATATCATCAATCCCCATCAGCTGGGAGCAACTACAGACTGCCACCACGGCAGACCCAGCACTTCAAGACCTCATGTTCTACATAGCTGAAGGCCCACCAAGCGACAGACAGGCCCTTCCAGCAACCATTCAAGCATACTACCCGGTCCTGGCAGACATGGCCATCATTGACGACGTCATCTGCCAGAGTTCCCTTCCAGCACATTTGTGCTGATTTCTTCCATCACGAAGGTGCAGCATACTTGGTGCTGGTCGATCGCTACTCTGGCTGGCCCATCGTTTCCCCAGCCACCAACGGCGCCACGGGACTGGCCCACACCTTGAAAGACACATTTGCAACGTTCGGGATACCCTCGACGCTGACAACCGACGGCGGACCAGAGTTTACCTCCAACACAACCAGGGAGCTGCTCAGCAGCTGGGGCGTCCGGCACCACCTGACCTCGGCATATAACCCCCACTCAAACAACCGTGCAGAGACGGGAGTTAAAACAATCAAACGCATGATTGTCGGGAACACCGGGCCAGGTGGCTCCCTACAGACACCGTTCTATAAGGCACTACTGGCGTACCGAAACGGACCAAGCCCTGACACAAAGATGTCACCCGCCACATGCCTGTTCGGCCGACCAACAAGGGACCTGCTGCCCACCATCCCGTACAAACTGCAGCCCCAACCTAGCCAGAAGACCACACAGGGAGACCAAGCCCTGGCCAGCCGCAGCATCATGGCCAACAAGCGCTGGGATGAACACACTCGAGGCCTCACACCACTCCACCTAGGCGACCATGTATTTGTCCAAAATCAAACAGGTCGCCACCCGACAAAATGGGACAAGTCCGGAGTGGTGGTAGAAGTGAAACAGTACCACCAATATGGCGTCAAAATGGATGGCAATTACCGGATCACCATCCGAAATAGAAAATTCCTGCGCCGCACACCAGGCCCCACACCACCACCCGACCATCCACTCCAAAGGCGCTGGCCAGTCCTCACGCCACCAGCACAAGCAATGGCAACCAACCCGCCAATCCCAGCCCCACCAGCGAATCGGGCAGTGCATCCCACCCCCCAAAACCAGCTAACAGGGCAATCTGCCCCGACCACCCCATCACCAACCACCCCACCACAGCCACCACCTACGCCCAGTAGCACAGCGCCAGCATCCCAAACCCCCGTGCAGCAACAGCGCTCATATGCCTCAGTGGCTGGCACCCCAACCCCACCCGGCCTCAAAAACCAATCGGCCCCAAAAAGCCTGCAGATGTCCCCAACCAAGACCCCCTCCCCCCAACCCGCTCCAAGACGAAGCAACCGGGAGAGAAAGCCCGTCATACGATATGGACAAGCACACTAACTCTTAGTCCCCCTGTCAGAGGACTTGGGAGGAGATAGATAATAATGACTAGTAGTCACACTATGTATGCATGTCCATCAGGCAGTCAATGTCATCCCTCACTGTACTAAGTACGGCCCGTACCCTTACCTAATGCATGCGCATCACACGCCCCTCAGTTCTCTGATTATCTTGTGCATTGTACGCCAATATTTGATCTTCTCTGATCAGATGTCCTGATCGCGCATAGCGCTTAACTAAGTACAACAAGCAAGTACCCTGCTACACAGTGGTGCTTGATGTACTAACTTTAGCAAATTATGAACAGAGTAGAATAAGGTATTTTTATCCAGATTGTTAATTATCGTCTACAACTTAGTTCAGTTATATCAGTCCACTTTTTTCTCACTTATTTTTCTTGATCCATTTGTATACACACACTACTGTAGTTATCGTTTAGTGGATGCTTTGCCAACTCAGCTCAGTTTATATGAATGACTCTTTACCAACCAAGCTCAGTTATACTCTCACCATTGTCAACACCAACCCAGTTCAGCTTATATGTGAATTCACACACGACTGTCGGCGTTATTCCTGATGATGCTTTACTGACCCATTCTGATGACGTTTCACCAACCCAGCTCAGTTCATAAATAATTCATGAATACACACACTGTCGCTGCCATCAAGCATATTATTACACAGATAATAATGACCATTGTGTAAATTAACATTAAATTCGAAACGGTTGCCCAGCTTTCATAATATCTGATACCCAAGATTAGATACGTGTTATGTGACTAAAAGCTATATACTGACGGAACACAGCAGCTTTTCATTCAATACAATAGTATACTTTTTTCCCATGTAAAATAGTATAGATTGCACTGATGTCCAACTATACTCCCTTATCTGCCCATAGTGGTAAAAATTCCGCAGGTAAGATATCTGTATCAGCTAAAAAATTAGAAATATAGTACTGCTGATGTCCCACCTTAGTGTGATATGGGATTGATAAAAATTCTGCAGGTAAGATATCTGTATCAGCTAAAAAATTTGAAATATAGTACTGCTGATGTCCCACCTTAGTGTGATATGGGATTGCTCCAACAGAAGGCTGCAAATACAGCTAAGGTAGCTGTTAGAAGAGCTAAAAGGGTTGCTAGGTCATTCAAGATGCAATTATTACACAGTTAACTACAGCATGATCCTACTAAAAGTACTTTCACTGATTAGAAATATCAGGCAAATAAGTATCCATATAATAATACATTTGTGTGTCAGTAACAACGACTGACGGTGTGTATTCATGAATAATTCATGAGCTTAAACGGTTTGGTAAAGCAACATCACTACGTGATGGGTAAAGTAATGTCACATTCAGTAGAAAGCAGTTAATTCTATAAAACCGGGTGTAGAGATAGATGAGGGAAGGCGACGTAAGTTTCAAAAAGGAAGGTGAAAGTACGAAAGAAAAGGAAAAAGGGTAATTAATTGTAACTAAAAAGCAGGTGGAATCGGCAAGGTAAGGCAGCGTAGATTTAGAAGAGAAGGCAAAAAGGCAAGGGAACAATTGTAACTAAAAATGGGGTGGAATCGATGAGTAAAGGCGTGGTCAGTTTCAAAAAGGAAGGCAAAACTACTAAAAAGAAGGCAAAAGTTTTGCAAAGCTTAAGTCCACAATCATGATATTAGGACAGAGAGGTTCAGAAGCAGGAGAGGTAGACAAAGAAAAAGGGATTCCATGACTCAAGAAGAAAGAGCTGAAGAAAGGAAAGGTGGGGATAAGAATAGCTGAGATGTTCAGAAAAAAGAATGGAGGAAAGAGAAACTTAAGTAACCTTAACCAACGGTAGAGAATGATAACTGAGCAAGATAACTTGTGCTATTGCATTCTTACTTTGCAATACGCCAAGCGCCACTGTGTGGCGGGGTTCTTGCTAGTATTAAATAAATGTATCTGGTACATCGTTGATAGTATACATTCTTCATGCTATTTGATAAATGCTATTTAACGTAGTTAAATGAGGTTAACATTGGAAGCGGGTAAGGGATTAGCAGCCAGCAGTTCGTAAATTGACGTGAATATAGTCTGATTACGACACAACGACAGCCCGGGCACCCCGATACCCACTCCCAATTAGTCCGGGTGCACCAGCATCTATTTCAGAGAGTGTGACGGACTGATTCCGGGAACCCCGGCAGTCCAACCTGGTCCCCAAGCCTGTGCCGCGCTTCCTCGCCACAAAGGGACCATACAACCCAGCTGCGGCCATCCCCATGAAGGTCGTCAAGAGGATACTGGACCTCAATTTTGTGGAGATCGCAGAAATTTCCACAGAGATCTACTCGGGAAATACAGCAAAGTCCAATAGCACTGCCTTGCGCCCACCCATCACAAACATCTTGCAGTGGGTGGAGCGCTTCTCGCTGATGGCAGCTATACTTGGCATCCCTATTCCCGGAGAAGGCGCCTGAACTCTTCACATATCAGGCATCAATTGTGAGGGCTGAGTGAAACTATGAAGGGAAGCAATGGATACTGTATGATCGCCAGTATCGCCGGGAAGCCTCGGCACGTAAAGACCTGAACTGGTCAGTGCCCAACGTGAGACTATATAATGAAGCCTTCACTGGGCGGGCCAAGGCAATACCCAGGTGCACAGTATGCCTCCACGACGACCATTTGGCGGTTGCCTGCTCTCATGTCGTGGGAGAGAGTAGTTTGACATGGGAAGACCAGAGAAGACGACCACTTGCCCAGCAGATGGGGTCCAAGATATGCAGGAACTTTAACAACGGACGCTGCAGAAAGTCCAACTACCTCTATGCACATGCCTGCTCCATCTGCCAGGAGGCATATGCTGCACTGGCCTGCCCCAGGAGACGCTTGCCTCCCTCTAAAGGCTACAGAAGCCAATCACCCTTGAGCTGGCATATAACTCATGCTGATTAACTGCACCCATGTGGTGGCGTAATACACACATGCTGTGATTAGTTATGCAGGATGTATTTCATGATCTATCGATACATGCAGAATCAATTCAGGGAAAGGACGGGAGGGATTGGTTGGGGGAGTTAGTGACAAAGTAGTGAGGGAGTAATAGGGACTAGAGCAACAACATGCCAGTTCAGGCAGGGCCCGGCTTAGCTACTTGGGTTGGTTATTACGCAGTCTGGTATGGCATTGTGATTTAGCCAATTATCAGTTTTGTTCTCTATGTGCCCCTAGTCTGTCAAAAATTTATGGAGCAGCACGGCCTGTGCTGGCACGTTGTTGGTAGATAGGTTCCACTATTGTGATGGTGTGACGGCTTTATAGCAAAATTGTTAGCTCACAGTCCACCTGCCCTATTGCAGACTGGCGATCACGGTACACATACACAGCAGACCTGCTCTGACTGGATTCTGCCAGACCACCACTGACTCATCACTGTGGGGATCTCATGCAGGTTACAACACCGCTGCAACCCCAGGAGTGGGAACAAGTGTTAGCCACCCACACTGACCAGGCCTTCACACAGTACATTCGTCGCGGCCTTTGTGAGGGTTTCAGGACAGGCTTCAACTACGGGGCTGGTTACCTGAAGCAGCTCTCTGTGAACTTGGAGGCTGCCAAGGAGGAGTACATGGTGAGAATACTGTGTCAGGTGGAGTATGAGTTAGCTATTGAAACATTAAGTCGGCAGAGTCCAATATGGACTCAGCACAGAAGCAACCAGAAGTCGTGGCTGAGTAATTGGAGAAGGAGAGTCACCTGGGTAGGATGCTGAGTCCATTCACATCACCAGCTGAGCTCCCAAGACTGCAAGTTAACAGATTTGGGGTGATCCCTAAAGGGTGAAACGCCGGAAATTTTAGGCTCATCACAGACCTGTCATTCCTACCAGGGCAGAGTGTGAATGACAGAATCGAGCCCAAGCTCTGCTCGCTGGTCTATACATCGGCGCCCAAAATATTTAACGTATTGGCAGATGCCCTCCACTGGCACCTGGAACAAGCAGGAATCCAGCACCTATTTCACTACCTGGACGACCTTATAATGGTAGTCTCACCCAATTCTCCCGACTGTCAGACGTGATTAAAGACCCTGCTGTCAGAGTGCTGCAGACTCGGAGTACCCATAGCATCCCATAAGACGGAAGGATCTACTACAACCCTGATATTCTTGGTGTGGTGAAGAGAATTCCTCTCCCAGTGGAACGGAATATATTTCCTGTCCCCCCCCCCCCCCCCCCCCCCCCTCCTTGCTTCCCAAGGTCCATCTGTACACAGACACATCGGGGTCTTGGGGTGGTGCAGCCTGGCAGGGTGATGCATGGCTGCAAATCTAATGGGACGAGCGAGCTAGTATGCTGTCCATAGCAGAGAAGGAGCTACTTCCTATAATATTGGCATCCTAAGTGTGGGGGGAATCATGGAGAGGCCATCAAGTTGTGTGCCACTGCAATAACCAGGCAGTGGCACCAGGGGATGATGCACTTACTTCGGTGTGTTGTGTTTGTTGAAGCCACTTTGGGGTATATTGTTTCCTCGGTTTATATTGACACTAAGTCAAATCAATTGGCTGATGACTTGTCAAGATATAATGTTGTCTCCTTTCTATCGAAGGTCCCATCGACACAAGTTCACCCCACACAAATTTCCCTCTCCCTCCTGGAACTACTGCTGGATCAAGAGGCGGACTAGACTGCTCAAGCTTGGCAGTTCAGTCGTACCTTCACGCTGGCCTAGCCAGTTCAACTCACCGGACATACAAGAGTGGACTGAAGCACTGCACACAGTTCAACATCACCAATCCATTCCCTGCATCTGAGCCATGTCTATGTTATTTTGTGGCATATTTAGTCCAGAATGGGCTGACCCCACAGACATGCAGCACTTACCTGGTGGCCGTGAGGAGTGCGCAAATCATGCTCAGGCTCCCGGACCCTCGGGAGCAGTCGTCCTTACACCTACTGAAGAGGATACAGGCAGGAGTTAAACAAGTACAGACCTTGAAAGGGCCCAGTAGTCGCCAGGTCCGGCTCCCAATAACATTGAAGATTTTGGCTGGGATGCAGGAGTTATTGAGCCAGTCTGCCGAGGTAGACAGGATTGTACTGTGGACAGTAACCTGCCTGGCCTTCTTTGTTTTCTTCCACCTGGGCGAACTCCTCCAATCATTAAGGTCATCGTACGCAGAAGCGAGAAATCTGTCTTGGGGTGATGTCGCAGTGGACAACAGGGAGTCACCACACATGGTGCAGGTCCACCATAAGTCGTCAAAGAGTGATCAATTTGGCCAGGGAGCTGATGTGGTTGTGGGGAGGACAGGCATAAGTGTCTGTCTGGTAGAGACCATGGCTCAGTATCAGAGGCTCGACACCTGGCCCCTTCTTCATCGACTCAGCTGGCAAAGCCTTGGTAAAGACTGTATTTGTCAACAAGATGAGAGATATTCTGGATGGCCTGGGGGTACCACCAAGCCAGTATGCGGGCCACAGCTTCCGGATTGGCGCAGCTATTACAGCAGCACTAATGTGAATGGAAGACTCCACCATCCAGACCTTGGGGAGGTGGCATGGCGCTGCCTTCTTGAGATACATTCGGACTCCTAAATCTCATCTGGCAGGCCTCTCACCCAGGCTAGCTGGGAGAGATGCTTGACTCTCAAGTCTGTCACCCAAACTCAGATGTGTATGCATGTGTTGCGAGTGTCTGCAGTTTGTGATGGTCGTTTGTGTTTCTCTAGCAAGTAGTGGTAGGTTGGGTCCTAGGTGGGGGGTTCTGGTGAACAGAGAGGGTCCTCACAACTGAAACAAAGGGGAAAAGGGAGGTTTGATATGGACACCCAGGTATGTTCTATTTACCTAATATAATAGTGCTACTCCATTTAATACAGCTTTGGGTTGGCTGACCTCCACCAGCCTACATCCATGCCCTCGGCACCCCCAAAACATAGTTTGGCTCAGGTAATCAGATTAGCATCACATGTGAGAAATACTGCCGGGGCAAGAATGCTCACAGGGGCTGCCAGCCTGTCTTGAACAAACACTAGTACTGAGGTATGAATTAGTCTGCGGAGACGTTCCCGTGTATATATAGGCGACAATGTTAAATACTACTTAACGCAATTAAATGAAGTTAACATTGGAAGCCCTATCCCTGGCGCCCGCGGAATGATAGCACAGGCATGTGGGTTACGAGATACGTGTAAGGGATTAGCAGCCAGCAGTTCCTAAGTTGACGCGACTGTAGTCTGATTAGACCTACCAGCCACCCCGGTCACCTCCTTAGCTTACGCATTGTATGCTATTAACGTTAGCCACAAGTGTGAAAGGGGTAGAGATAATGTATCCACCACTTATTGGTGTGATAACCAGGCTGGCCTCAGCACCCCCGTGGCCGACACCAAGCCATGGGGCTTTGCTCCCCAAAGCATTTAATGAGAGTATGCACCACCCATGAGACCTACACACATAAGTCCTCCTAATTATGGCCTCTCTTTATAGGTCACTAATCATACCACTCAGGTTACAATCATAAATAAGATTCATACCCATGACAGTACAGCACTAAAACTCCAGTACATGAATTATGAATAAGTAAATATTACTGCGAATGCCATGCGAAGCGAGCAAGATACTCTCAGGAGAATGAATGTCTGGAGAATTGAAAATCTGGGATGTTTGTTTATATATATGTCTGGACGTACTTATGTCATTTTGTAGTTTGACCCTCACGTATTTTTGCGTTAGCTCAGTGTTCGACACCGTCCCAAACTTCACTAAACAGAATCCTCTGGTTATTGATCATTACCCGTATCGTTCTAGAAATTGAATTGTTTACTGTTTGAATTCTTTTGTGGGTGCAGTTAGAACTCAAAAAAGTACGGGAGTTCCATTCCATTTCTATTCGAGTTAGTGCCAGTGATAAGTTAATAGCTATTTGTCATAAGCCCTATGCAATAGTATTTACTTGAAAATTAATGTTCCACTAGACAAACCGTGAAGGTAAAGTCTTGCGTAGGTATATTCAGTTGTGTGAAAGTATTGTGTGTTACAACTACTACTAAGAATATCACAAAGAAAAAGTTTAAATAACGTGACTTGATTTTGTTGCTTTTTTTTTTTTCAATTCGAACAGCTGCGGGGAGTGGTTACTATGGCACATTTAACGTATATGCGTAATTTAAAACCTTGACGATATTTTAGTAGCTTGAGTGTTAGAAGTTAAAATCAATCATTTAACAATAGTGTAGTTTTAGGCTCGCTCGCCATTTGTGCTCAAGCACATCACTAGCAAGATAATAATAAGATGAATAAACTATCAAGAAACGAACACACAAATAAAATATAATTTATGGCACTATATTATAATTATTTCTTAAAACATCAACGCATACGTATAACCTAAAACCATGTAAATCAACAGATGAAAGACGTACCAAACATATGTCCTGTGGCTTTTACATGCACCTGCATGTGGTTTTCAGGATCCATACATCCAAAATATACACAAGAAAGGCATGTGTGAAGACGAGACGAGTAGCACCGACATATGTGACACACACAAGTTTTAGACTAGAAAAAAATGTAAGCATATATGATGTTATTTTTACTCAGAACAATACTTAACAGTTATAAAAGTATATCTTTATTTCCTATATTAAAATGTGTACTCTAATAGACAATGTTTTCATATTGAATGAATATTAATAAACACCAAACAATAATTCATCATGTGTCAATAATATATACATGTATATGATGTGCCCTGTCGAATCATTTCAGTGGTGGTTAGTTAGGACTTCAAATGTTTGACATTCCCACCAGCTTCGCAACTAAAGAGGAATACTCGCAACAATGATGATCCCACCTACCAGGAATTAGTTATACAAAAGTGCAGCCAGGTCTTTGTTCCACTACCAAATATAATTACCACTACCTAAAACTGAGTCTGTTGCCACCTACAAGTTATTGATATTTTAGCATAATCAAATTGCATAGACTACTCGAGTATGTAAATCATACCTGTATAAAAGTATTTACCTGTACACACACACATACCGATCCCTTACATGTAAGTACTGAAATCCATCAATATTAAAATCCACTCAACAACACACATTTAATTGCCACATTTAAAAAAAATTTAGTTGTCAATTAAGTGTAGCTAAAACAACATTTAGTCTTATTACAGCGTGTTTGTATGCAGCAAGTACAGTTTAAATGTGCTTAAGCACATCCTCAAGTACTTTATAAATGAGTCAACCACAAGCACTGAAATATTCCATTTCATGTGCTTAAGCACAAGCACAAACACTGTGTAAGCGTTTAAACACATTTGCTCCAATTTTTCTCAATATATATATATATAATATAATTATATATACTGTATATTATGCTAATTTTAAACTAATATGAGGATTTCTAACTCCATATTTTTTTTTAGCAGGAAGTATTGTCTGCTCCAGAATTATGCCCTTGATTTTCCCTCTTTGACACCTTCTCTACAGAAAGTACAGTAATTAAAATAACTACTATACTGATCATTTATAGCGTGTTATATAATCTCTTCTAAATCCTCCATCCAAGTCTTCAGGAAGAATGAAGTGATTAAGTTCTCTTGACAGTAATTCATTCTTGCACATATTGCGTTAAAATAAGAGAATCTAAAAATGGCTTAGGTGCTTACAAATTTGCTTTAAACACTTCAATGAAAAAAATGGGCTTCAGCACAGAGTAGTATATCAAAATGCATGAAACATCAGCCAAATGTTTGAAAAAATGCTTAAAGCATGTAAAGCACAAATGCTGAAGTGTTTGCCCCATCACTGTCAACAAATGTAAAAGAGCTGTACTTTTTATCTTCACAATTTCTTTTTTGGCCATAAAAGGAAAAGAACAACATTCAACATGTATATCAGGTGCCCCATCAATTGCTTATAATTGTGGATTTTCCTAGTCCTGTTAGACCTTCAACATCAAAAATGAACTGTCTTTATTGTCAAGAACTTTCTAAAATAATTTCAAATGTGGAATTTTTACCCATGAAATGATCCTATATTCATAAAATGCATTTTCTCATTCATATGTTTTTCTTTAAATACAGAATAGAAAATTTAGGATGTCACCAGGGATTGAATACAGGACCACTGTTATACACAAGCTCTCTAGCCATCCAGCTGGGACAACCAACGGGCAATCAAAATTTCTAATTCAGAATTTATACTGTCGAGCATTGCTGCTATACTACAGTCTCACTCTCAACAGACCAATGGAAATTTTATACTTCATTCTTTCAAAAATTCTACCTTGATAAGAGAGAAATATTGTAAAAGACGTTCTGTATAATGGCAAACACATCACAAATTAAGTCATATATGTGATAAAAATGCTGCAAAGAGAACTATGACTTTACAAATCTGCAAGAATTGTTGGTTTTGGAATTTTAAGCACCACTAGAAGGCAAGATTGATCCAAATATCCTAATAAATTGAACCACATTCAGCAAACTGAAGAAATTAATGAGACAATAGAGTGGAGTCAAAATAACACAATGGCAGTTCATGTAGTAGCTAGAGATCAAATTTTACCCAACCAGTAGATACTTCCCAGATTAATACTCCTCATGGTGTCTATGACACTTTAATGGAACAAAAGTTAGCATTCCAGAAACCAAATGATTTATGGTTCAAGAATTTGTTCCGAGCAATTTACATATCATGTTCTTTAGCTACACAGTACCATGCAACTACTTGCGAGTTGTCAAATAATACTTTTGAACATTACATAAACAAATTAGATGACAGCATATTCTGTTAATAGCTTACTTTGAGTTTTCTGGCCTCTACCATTGGTTTCACTAAATACTTGTAAATTATGTGGTACGATTTGAGACCTTTAGTTCTCTTGTAATCACTAAAATGAGAACACCCACGAGCAACTTCGGACATTCTTCACCTGGGGGACTAGCAGTACATCAGATTGTGCGGGAAGGTAGCTACTCCAAGACGAAATCATGGACTCAAACTGTACTCCGCGGTGTACTTTGACCTTAAAAATCGCACCAGCAACACTCTGAAGCTCCACCTCTCCTGGATCGCTTGTTCCCGATATCCCTTGTTGACTCAAATATGTTTCCGGGGGCAAGTTGTTTTTTCTGTTTTGTTTTTTGACTCTCCCCTTTATTGCGATTTCAGCTAATGGAGGAGGTGGGGCTAGTCTTTTGTGAGTGGAGCTGAAACGGCTGCAAAGAAAAAAAAGACACACAAGACAATTATACCTACACACAATACTTTTAAATAATGTTAAACTGCTTCTTCAAGGTAAAGTCACAATGCAGTTCTTCAAATGTTTTTCCTTTGAACAATTTGTCAAATTGATTCAACTTGTACAGGAGCTGCAGGAATAAAGAGTGCAATGGAATTGGTCTGTAAATATGGACATTTTTATTTCATTACTTACATTAAAAATTTTTACAATGGAACTAAAGTGTATTCATCAAAATGTGTCACTTGACCATCCTCAATCAAGTGACACTCTTGATTTTTTGTAATTTAGACGTAAAGAACATAGCATGAATTAGCCCAGTAGAAACTTGTTTCAAGTGATGTTATTATTTCTGCTTTCACTGCTTTATTTTAAAAACAAGCATGAAGTATTTAAATACAGCTTTAATACTAATTTATAGAACATGTGACTATAAAAAGACATTATATTTTGCTAATAATTCTGAAAAATCAACATATGTATACTGTGTGAGTAGGTACCAACATATCCAGAATGGCTAGCTATGAAGAGCTGAATATAGTGGATGGCAAATTTGTCTTGGCTGATGCAAGCTAGTCCTAGTTACCTTTATCATGAATTTTTTCCAGTACCAAATAAAATCTAACTGTATTTGGGAATTTCTAATTCTTTATGATATGGCTTTTGTATACGTTTCTTATTGGCAAAAGTGGGCATAAACTAATCAATAAATGAATACAGTGTGCATTTGACATCACTGTGTTTGTTTTGTTTTTTTGTGTGTTTTTTTTGTTTTTTTTAATGCTTAATACACTTAAATTATTGATCTTTAATAGTACATTCAAAACATTGCTTTCCATTACATGAATACAAGAACAAAACAAAAGTATGCAAACAAAATATCTACCGTTGTGCAAAAAAGAATGTACCAAATAATCCACTGCGGGTGGTACAGTGTGCAAAAATACATTTGAAAATATGAAACATTATACAAAATAAAGTCCAATAGTTTAACATAAAAGTTGGTTTTATAAACACAATTTTGTTTTCTACCCATGCATTGAGTTATTTGTTGTTTTTTGCCAGGTGAATGCAAACAGCAAAAGAAAATATTATACATGTAACTTCAGCTAAAGGGCATGTTTGTGTTGTGAGGTTTCTGCATTATTATCTGTCATAGCTACTTCCAGACAATTTATGCTCCCACTGAAGTATCTTTCAGGTGGAACTAACAATAATTCCAGTGATTTTTAATTCAAATTTCTCTTTCATCTGATGTGTTTACAACTCCCACAGCAGCTATGAATCAAGTCACAATAGATTATTTACCTTTCTTGTGGTACAATTTGGGGTACACATTTAAACAAGGGAATGGAACTGAATGTGTGTTTGTTTGTTTTTGTCAAGCTGGACATAGCTATATATATTAGTAAAACAGCGTATTTGTCAGAAACGATTCTTACTTCTTTTTTTTTTGTGCGTGACATTTATTAAGAGAAAGCTTTTGGGGATTGAACATGATAGGTTTGAATACGAGGTTCATGCGTCACCCACAAAATGGAGTGTCATGTTCTCCTCATAGTGTATATAGAGGACCGCTTGCCTAACATACAAGCGCTCTGCCACTGAGCTACGACAACCAGCAAACAAACACTCCAATTCCATATTTATACTGTTAAGGGTACTTGCTATAGCTACTACATTATTACTCTCAACAGACCAACAAAAATTCTCATTTATTTTTTAAAGATTCTTTATATTCGTTGAATCATTTTACTTCACTTGTGAATTGAATCAGATCATTTTGTGATTAAGTATGTATATCGTACATTTTTGTAATGAGAAACCCTGGACATTGTGACTATTAATTTGAAATTTGAATTTCAGCACCAAAAACCAAGTAAGCTAGAGTTACTGTACATTATTAAATTCAGGTACATAGTCATAGCTAAATTGTCCGAGAAACCTTCAGGAAGAAAAAGTAACATGCAAGTTTGGCACAGCAGATCAATTTTCAACAATACAGCGAAAAAGAAGAAAGGAAAAAAGTTTAGTGGCTTCAGTAAATGTAGTTATGACATGTTCAGGGCAATAATGACTAAATTCTATTATATTATATAATTCTTTATCACAAACCCAAACAAATGAGAAATTCATCAGTATAAAAATTAATGCTCAGTAAACCTCATTTAATATACCTATGTAAACAATCTTTTTATGAAAACATTTAGCGATATCAGTTATAGAGCAATGCCCCAGTATGGTTCGCAAGACAAGACTTTTTACTCTAATAAATAATTCATGTCAAAGCAGATTGTACAATTAAAAAAGTAAAAATAGATTTTTATTTGTAGTTAAAGAAACAATTATATCATTTTACACCAAATAATTTGCACATCTTGCTGTATTTTGTCAGAGGAAGAAAAAAAAAAAAATCTTGTGACATAGTGATGTAAATAGCGACTTGCTGTTTACCAGCGTTGTGGTGCTACAAATATCATGCAGAATATTTATTTGATGGAAGTTTGCGAGTACAGGAAAATGCTACTAATTAAGAGTGACATCAGATAATAACCAGCTCAAGGATATCATTCAAATTATGAGTAATGAAATATTACATGCAATTCCTTACGACACGAGCAGGCTATCAAAAAGGTAGCCAATAACATTTGAGCTAAAATAGACAGCATTAATAGGAAAACTATTTGCAGGCATATAGACTGCAATATATAAAGCAACTTAAGATGATTAAACAAAGGGGGGGGGGGGGGGGGAGAAATGCTAGCCATAGTAAATTTATAACTTGCTATAACCATAAAAAATACTTTATACCCGAGTATGAGGTATGGAACAAAGGTTTTTTGTGCTTTGGTATTAACAGCTCAAGCAAGAATAAATGTACTGTGCCTCAATATAGCTTCTTTTTTTAAAATTCTCCCAAATGAACCATTCTTTTTTGCTGGACATATTAGTAATAACAGATGTGTATTTGAAATCTTTATATGTATAATTAAAAGATAGTGCTGCTTTCAAAAAAAAAAAAAAAAAAAAAAAAAAAAAAAAAAAAAAAAAAAAAATAAAAAAAATAAAAAGAGAAGAAAATAAAAATTAAATGTGTTATAATGAACAAGACATGACCACATAAAGATGAATTAATTTCATGATTAAGGGAGATCTTTATCTTCCAAGAATCTGTATTCAAACGTAAATCCTTCTTTTTTCCTCTGGCTCCACTTTTCAAAGTCAAAATAGATATATGTACCCTAACATGTTCAAACAAAAAACACACAAGGAAAAGAAAAGAAAACAAAAAAATCAATAGGAAGCAAGAAATTAAGCAAAAATGGCGAACGAGCCTCCCTACTTAGGTTACATAAAGATGCACGCCAATTTATAGATTGTCACCAAATCTATGAGTTTACATAATGTGCAGCACACTCTACTAATCCATACAAAGAGCAGAACATATAAACACAAATTTAAACCTAATGTAAAAACACGACACAAGTATTTACCATTTCATAGTCATCTGTAATCGCCTTTGGTTCTTCTAATCGTTGAAACCACATCATATACTTCGTATGAAAACGCCAAGATAACTTTTTAAGAGCCTTAGCGGACAAATATTGAGCTTTGCTACCCTACCAGGATATATACATACATACATAAACTGTAAAAATGACGTCAAGAACATTAATTAAAGCATGTGTAGAAAAGTTGTAACAAAGTTAGTTAGAATTATAGCATTCAAAGTTTTATAATAGGCAATAAACTAACAATATTCATTACAAACACCCAAAAGTAAAACATCTTTAGAACCCTAAAATATCTTAAAGCAGATAAAAATAAAACAAAAATGGTTCTCATATTAATATTAACCTTAAGGCTCATGCGCAAAAGTGTTATAGTAGTCGTCTTGTAATCTGTCACGCTCAGATTTTGGAGACTACTGACAATTAACGGCTGATTTATGCATGAACTTACCTTTCATTGTGCTATTTTTCTGAATTTCAGGATGATTTATGAAAAAACATGAAGTTTTCAGCTACGAGTAGGTAATAGCTTTTGTGGGTAACGCTCCCTATCGTCACGCCGTGATCACGTGAACTAATAATTTAATTCTTGCGGTCCGCACCTTGCTGAAAGAGCTTTGCGTTAAAGTATACTGGTGAGTGTTTCTGGTTGTTTACCTGTCTAGTTTATCCTACTGTGTCATCGTTCAAATGTACCATTTCATTGTTCTAGCTATATTAATCCATGATACCGGATTAGAATAGATAATAAAATATGCTATTGGTCTGAGATTATACTAGCTATAGTTGCGCTGAGGGTTCGCACCTTTGGTGCTTCATTTAAATAGTAATTATTCCTGTAATAAAATAGGATTCAGTACACATGAAACATAAAGGGTAAAGTATTACTAGATATTAAGTATGAATATACACGTGTACACACACACACACATATATATATATATATATATATATTTATAAAGATCTTACTTCCATGTAGTAAAAAATGAAGAAAAGTGTCTCAATCGAAAGTCGCTGAAAGAATTCAAATGAATCCAAGTGAGATGGAGGATGCTGATGGTGATAATACGAAGTTGGACATACCAATCTTTGAATACATGGTCTAATATGCAAATAGTAATTAAAAAAGATAGATGTAAATCTTCTTTAAATGAAAATAACAAAAATCAAACAAAGAACTATCATTTAGAGTCAACATGATACAAACAAAAACAAAACAACAATACCAATGATAAGAACTATCTAAAGTGTATTATATACTGTGCAGCTAAGGTAGAAGTGTTAGAAAAAAGAGGAAGGAAAAATCAGATTGCATGTAAGAGAAGTAACCAGACTGCATGGCAGCAACACCACTCACCAATTAATGGTTAAGTTGTAGACAGTTAAATATAACTAGATTAGTCATTTTAATCAAACATTTAGACAAAAGACAAATGTAATACTGTTAATTATCATCAATTTGTCCATTCTAACAATGTAGTCAAGAACTATATTGGTACTTCACATAAAAACTATTATTTTCTGGCTGATGTCCATTCCGTTATTAATTAAACACATCAAAAAATCATACCTGACTTTTTCAGAGTCAGAAGGTTGAGGCAAATGTCTAAAAGCAACATCCAACATTTTCAACTGATAAATCTTTTCTTGTGTCAATGACACTTGCCCTAGTGGTGTGACTCCAAGTAATGGGTGCAATTCAGCATCATTACGTGCCATATTTACTGAGGAAACGTCATTATTACCAGGTATCATAGAACCTGACAATGTCACTGTAAAGAAATGTTAATTTCATAGTTAGGAACAAATATAAAAATTAGTTAATTCATAATAAAATTCATGGATTTTTATTTTTAAATAAAATTGACAATAAAGTGAAAACAAACATGAATTATTAATTACAGATAGAACAAAAGTATGAAACTAATATCAGACAACATGGCCACAGTGTAAATATTTGTCAATGCCCAGAGAAGTGTCAGAACAATACTAAGCTTGGTCTGACATTAAAAAATTTGGAAGGACAAATGTTACTACATATTTCTACTGTATTATAGACTGTGGTAGGACATAGGCTTCAAAATGAGTAAAATTAAATCATATTAAAGAATTGATCGTTATTTCAATTATTGTGTCAATAGTTCTGTGAAAAAAAGTATTTTGTGAAGTCTTGTTCATGGCCTTCACTTGATGTGAGAGCAGTAGGTCACTGAGAGTTAATGCTGAAATGTATTGTTGGGCTATGCTACCAAGTGTAGGATATTTAATTATTGAACATGGACATTGGATCAAATTATAATTTAATCTAAGTTAGAGTTGGGTGCATCATGTAATGGGAAAATTAATCTAGAATAAAGCAAAAAACTGCTATATAACACAAAAAAAAAATCCTTTACAGCTACACTTTTCTCCCCAAGCTATCAAACCCTTCAAAGTAGTTGCTAAAATATCTGTTAGGGTTGTAAGGATCCCCCAACTAACACACTTAATTATTACAACCAAATTACATAAGTCACCACCACCTTCACTTAGAATCACATATACCTATTAATCAATATAAAAATTAGATATTCTTTCCAGCTCTAATATTAGCTATATTCAATTAATTATTAAATACACTTAAATGCATTATCTACTCGCTATACAACTGGATAAAGTAGTTATTATTTTTTATACATTGGCACAAACTATTAGTACAGGGCGAAACAGAAACAGATGGAAATGGCATTCAATTTTTTTTGGCCATGAAAACAGAAAGCGTACTTTTAATTTGTCAGATAAGCAAATGTACACACATATATATATGTATTATATAACATCCAAATAATACTAACTTTTCAATGAGCTTGAATCTGCTTTAAAACTCTCACTACTCCGGTTTACTGGTTGAGAAGATAAATTGTCACTTGATGCTTTTGCTACTACCTGTGCAGCCATGGCTTTCAGTGATGAAGGGGCATCATTAGGTTTAGTGGCCTAACAACAACAAACAAGAACAACACATAACCATTGGGCACCAAGATAGGATGATAATGGCAGCAGCTATTTGGACTGTAGTAGAACCTAAACGGTCAAACTAGCCTGAAAGAGCTTCATGGATTTAGTTCTAACAGAAGTGTGCAAATAGGTTGACAGCGAAAAAGTAATTAAATTAGTCATTACCATTAAAAAAAAAAAAAAGTTGGCTAGGACTAATGACTATCATGATTATTAAGAGAATGCACTATTGACAGAAATCCATCATTAGTTGTTCGTCATCTGTGACAGCATAATCCTCAAACCTCCTTCACAATCATGGGAAGTGTTTTATTCACTCAATCTGTAGTACGACTCAGCGAAATGAATAATGTAAAACTTACTGGTAATGATACGAAAGCTGCATGAAGTAAAAAAATAAATAAATAAACCAAAAAAAAAACAACAAATTAATAACATCACAAAAACAAAGCCAAAAAACAAACAAAAAACAAACAAAAAAAACAACAAAAAACACTCATGGAAATATTCAACACATTTAAATAAATATAATTGTAAAAGTTATTTTTAAAAAGAATATACATATTTAAAAGCCAGAATTAATTGCTACACATGAAAGGTAAGTTATTATTACAGTCTTGAAATTACAATAGTAAACTTCTTACGTTCTCACCTCCACTGCAGGTAAACGATGAGCAGAAGTCTCAGAACTACTTGTATTCAGTCCACTAGACATAATAGTTTGTGGCAAATGAATAGGAGCAAAAGAAGAAGCAAAATGGGAATGCCCTGCAGTCGGTTGTTTAGTGACAACCACAGTAGATAAAACCGAGCTCGAGTTTTCAGATAATCCACAAGAACTTAAATAATCATCCATACGCAATGAAGTGCAACTACCAACTGCTGCACGCTGTACATGAGATCGCCTACATGAATCATTACAGGATGTGCCAAAGGAACCCAAATCAGTATCATTGTCGGAGTTGGTACCAGGAGCTGCAATGCTATTGTCAGCTACAGAAACAGTACGAGATAACCAAGATGGCAAACTACTTCCATAGTCAATTTGAAATGCTGACGTAGATGAAGAAATATCCGGTTGATCGGGCAACAAAACAACACCAGAAGGTTCAACATTATCAGAACGATTGTGGAATACTGTAATACTACTGGTTTGAGCAGGACTTGGCTTTTCTGATACAACAGAATCTACCCTATGCAATGGCTGCTGCTGCGAGAAAAAAGGAGGAAGATGTGGTTGAAGCAAAGGTGTTGGATTTGACTGCGAAAAAGAAACTGAAAGCTGAGGAGTGTTTGGAGAATGGGAAGCTGAACCGTGACTAGCAGGTGAAAAATGAGTTGTGTCCACAGATGGAGGTCCAGAAGTAGATATTGTATTACCTATTAAAACAACAACAACAAACAAACACTTACTAGACATCCTCAAAACATAACGATCTGTACACATGTTTGTACTTCAACTAATACACACAAATGCTATGTAGATGCACAGGTAAGAGAACATCTTAGCTCTTTCACCAAACAAAAAACTTTCTGGGATAGAACCAAAATTAGTCCTAGTTGAGTTCCAAAACCATGTTACATTGGTGACATCAACGAAAACGATAAACTGCACCTTGATATGATTAAAATTTTGTGTGAAACTTATTTGATGTGTCAATGAATAAATACACAAATAAAAAAATAAATAACAATAATAAACAAACAGATTAACATCCGACTGTAAAAACTGTAGATTAATTAGGATATTCACAAGTGTCGTCTTAAAGTCATATGTAGGAATTGACAACACTCCTTAATTTTCATAGAACTGATGGCTATAAATATGAATTTACCACATAATATTATAACAGGGCCAAGTATGAATGAACGTAGTCAAGACTAATTAATTAATAACATATTATAAACTATATATCAGATATTACCGTGTAACGAAGGAAGAGAAGTGGTTGCACCAATGGCAGAATTAGCTACATGTGTTCCAAGATTTCCAATACCACTTATTGCTCCGTTAGAGTAAGAGAGAGAAGAAGGTTGGGAAAGGACTAATGGTACAATTGGCTGAGAATCTTGGGACAATGTGCTTGGAGAAAATGAGGAAGTGCTATTTGTTTGACTGTGTTCAGAGTGCTGTGAATTGAGAGAGCCTAAATTAACACACACATACCCAACAAAAGCATATGGAGTCGTAACGAGTATATCGGTCTAATATGGTACTTACTAGGCCCAACAGGCACTGCTGGAGATGTAATATTAGAGTAGACTAAAGATCCTTGATGTGAACCAGTCTGTGGAGTCCCATGAGAGGTTAATGCTTGTAGCTGCAATAGAAACAGTGGTATATTATGACATACGCCATTTTACCCTTTCACCATGTATTTATTTTTCCAGGAATTTGAACATGCAAATCAACATCACAATTTTTTTTTATATATCTTGATATTATTTTCAAAAATTAATTAACAACTGCACATTAAAAGAAATCTGTGGACCAAATGGAATTGATAATGTGGTTTTGGTTCGCTAGCAACTAAGTACTAGGGTTTAACACTTAGTTATTCTTTATTGTTTAAAATTTTAAACCCATTTTCATGAAAAAGAATCTATTTTCTATTCTTTACCAATCATATGTGTGTGTGTGAATAAAGTATTTTAATGTATAAAAACTAGTTATGTGCTTGAGCACAAACGGCGAGCAAGCCTATAACTACACTATTGCTAAACAAACTAACACTCAACTTTGTGTTAGCTCGGTGTTTGAAACCATCCAAACTTCACCAAACAGAATCCTCTGGTTACTATGGAAATCAATGCCATAGTATCCCACCAACTTTTTGAATTATTTTAAAAAAAAAAGGAAAAAAAAAAAGTCATGTTATTTAAACTTGTTATATTCTTAGTAGTAGTTGTAACGCACAATACTTTCACACAACTGAACATACCTACGCAAGACTTACCTTCATGGTTAGTCTAGTGGACAATCAATTCTCAAGTGGATACTGTTACATAGGTGACAAATAGTGTATGAACTTACCACCACCACTAACTCGAATAGAAATAGAACTAAAGTAAGTTTCAACTGCACCCACAAAAGAATTCAAAGCAGTGAACAATATAATTTCTAGGGTGATAAACAAGAGGATTTTGTTTAGTGAAGTTTGGGATGGTATCGAATACCGAGTTAACACAAAATTACGATAGAGTCAAAGTACAAATGACATAAGTATAATGTCAATGAAAAACAAGAAGCCATAAGCTCATGATTGTAGGGTCCAAATATTTGTAAAGGGTTCGTCGCAAATGAAGTATTTTTAACTGACAATCTGAAAGAGCAGTCTTTTAGGCATCTTGTAAAGGGTTTGTCGCAAATGAAGTATTTTTAACTGACAATCTGAAAAAGAGCAGTCTTTTAGGCATCTTTAGATTACCATTTATCACGCATAGCTTTAAGGGTGGCCGCACATAGCAACGCGCACTGCCTGTAAATCCGGACATTAATTTATTCCCCGCCAATACCCCACCACTCGATAATACGCGAGCAGAAACTATCGCGCAGTAGTAGCAGAAGTATACTTTGCGAAGTTGTGGTGTTTTAGTTTAGCTTCTTGTTGTCTCATATGTGTTTACAGCAACTCTCCATACGTCGTCTGAGCTCACTGGCCAAGGTGCACCAGGCTGCTTCTCCTCCTGTAACCGTTCTCACCCACCCTCACCCTTTCCTTCTGTCCCTTCTATGTCCTTCCCTACACTCTTATTAATTCTTCCCCAATCTTAATCTCTTTCCTTGGCCCTTACCCTGTTTTTCTCACTTCAACCTGGCAATTAACACCTTGCCATGTAGTGCCATTCACACTCACAATTCACCTCGATTGTATCAAACAGCATACAAGCTGTGGCTCAGTTCAGTTTTATTCATTTCTCATGCCACTTGAAGGCCCACAAGGCCGAGAATTTATGGCTTATTAAACTTATATCTGTCAAAGGAATAAGCACTCGGTTAGCTCTGTAGCTCTGCTACATCTAAACCAAGAAGCTTACTTCTGTAAAAGTGCATCCAGATAAAGAGACTGAATAGCTATATCAGCAAGCTAAGGCCTTGTATCGACCATTAAACACTACAGAAATAGTGCAAAAATGCTCGTACAAAAATTAAACTTGCTTCAATAAAGCTGCAAAACAAAGTTCTGATGGGCTATAACGAGGTCCGTGGACTTCCAGTAGTATAAAATCTAAGCCCAAGAAGGCTTCAACATCAATACTGTGTGGTGGTCAAACTAACAATTTTCCGTGACACAACTTCGAATAGCACGGCCTCAATTTTTTAAACCCGAAAAGCTCAGCCTCAAATATCAGAACGTTTTATTGGACAACTGATTTTTTTTTTAATATTTCTTTGCGCGAGGCATGAGTGAACGAGAAAGATTTAAAACGGTAACACGGTCGAACGGAACAGCCATTTATTACCAAATAGCGTACTAAATTTCCCCCCTCACCCCCGTATTTTAATCGTGCGATGGTTGTTATACAGAACGGAATTCAGAACTTTATTTCGTCTTCTACTGTATGTCGGAAAAATGATTTCAGCATCTTTTTATAGGTCCATTTACTCCCTAATTTTACAGATTATGTGTGTACTTAGCTTCCTCTACAAATATGTCTGTATTTAAGGGTTTGAACAACACAATCTATTTAATACATACTATATATTAATCTCTTGACCCTGAAGTGCTTTTGTAAATCATTACAACCTCAGTTCCACCAGTATGAAAAGGACCAGCTATATTAAGTGAAACATCTTAACATAAAGTAAATATTCACTCCCAACCAGAGTTTTAACTATAACAGGGTAAATATAGAAAAGAGCTCCCCACAAAGGCTTCAACAAATACAGGGTTTTATATAAAAAGTTGAGAAAAAAAGAGGGGAAACCTGGGACATTATTCTTACCATGTGAACGTCAAATGATATAGTTCTATTCACTGATAGTAGTAAAAAAAAGTTGAGTACGTAGTTTCCTCTATAGGGTCATTACATATAAAAGCTAGTAGCTGAATACCGAATCAAAATAACGAAATCGATAATAGGTGATGCATCTCATTCGATAGCATTGGATTGATGTGCGACAATGCATCAGAAACTTAGTTGTCCAGTTCACATCAAATGACGCAAGCCTTTAGTAAATGTGATATGTCGATACTGTCTTGGAGTGTGCCGATCTGATTGAGCCATAAAAGCACATGATTATTTTGTGATCAGTTGCGACATGAAATATACGACCTTCACGGAAGTATCGAAAATTCTTGACTGCGAAATAATTGTAAGCAATTCTCTGTCATACATGCTATCCAAATTCAGCATATTGAAGCATTCTGGAGAAAATTTCTACTGGTTGCCACCAACCATCAACATACTGCTGGAGAACTGAACCTACAGCTGTATGGAAGTGTTATAGTCACACTTCAGTCTGACAGGAGAGCATTCAGTGGGTCCAGGATTTTTGAACCTCCCGGGAAGAACTGATGTAAAAGTAGACCAGACCGAGAAATGTTTGAAGCTTTGAAGCTGCCAACAAGAAGTTGGCTGAGGAAAGTCCAAAATACAATTACTTCTTAGGGCAATAGCCTTTCTTTAAATTATAGAACTCCAGACTACACATCATAACTGTAAACTTGATTATAAACTAGTACTACACCCAGTTTTTCTTGCATAGGAGATTGAGCAGGACAACAAAAGCTGCTGCAATCATGGCGCACGCGCAGTAATAAATTTGAGTTCTAATGCTAGTGGCGGAAAATGAGCGGTGGCGATTGCTGTTTAATTCACATACCATTGCTATGCGATTCACAGGAACTCTGGAAGCATCCTAACAGTAAGTATACACAGATTAATTAGATTATGGTGAAATGATTTAAGCTAGTTTCACAGTTTTTGCTAAAGCAAATAAAAAATTGAACCGCTACACTTCTGTTGTTTTGCTTTGCAAAGTGTGATGCGAACGGAGAAAAATTATTCCCATACTTTTACTATATTATTTAGTTTTATACAATACATGTACCCAGGGTTTCATAGAGAGTTGGGAGGGGGGTATTTTCACTCGAAATTTTCCCTCCCCCAAAGATTGGCAATTTAACCCTTTCACCGTTTATTTTAGAGTAAAGTATTTTATTGTACACAATAAGGTTATAGAATAATAAAATCCAACTTCATATAGGTAAATAAGTAGCTTCAATTAAGAACTGTATGACAGTCACTTCTAGTATTCCAATAAACTGGATCAAGCCTTCTCTTGCTTGTTGCTCTCATACTCCCAGCACGTTTTCAACTACTATAGATTCATCAACCCTCCCTACTAATACATGTAGTAAGTAGACTTCCATTCCTACTGGACTTAGTCCTGCTTGATCATGCAGGCTTCTCCTGAGGCTTCCATCATCACTTTCTACATCTCTAAGACTCTAACCCTAAGGAAAACGGCTGCATGGGTAGCAACTATCTGTCCTTACTTTATTATTCCCTAAAGCGACTAAAATCACCGTTCTCCAGAAGCTACATAGCCTCAAGGGTTATAAAACATGAAGCCATAAGGTTCCGATTGAATGGTTAAAAACTCTGTAAAGGGTCCAGAGCAAATGAAGTTTGTTTCTATTTTTTAATCAGAAAGAGCAGTCTTTTAGGTGTCTTTTGATTACCGTATATCGCGCATAGCCTTAATATTGTATTTTTTACGATTAAAAAAAAAAAAGTATTCAATTTCCGAGGCTGCATTATGTGGCCACAACGATTAAAGGGTTAATTACTAAAAGCAGGTGCAATAGTATAAAACAATAAATTGACTATTGTTGTAACATTAAAATATGATCCAGTAATTATTCTGCTAGAATTTGTATTATACTTCAGTAAAATTATTTCTTATAATTTTTGAAATCTTCAATGTCACTTCTTTAATTTGTTAAGTTCTGTTCTAAGCACAATCTAAACATATCATAGCTGCAGCAATACCATATAAAAAGCACAATATCATTTAGATGTTATCTAAATAAATTCCACTTAAGACAGCAAAATATTTCAGTTCTTCTAGGACATCTTGGAGCCGTGGTACCTCATTCCGATTCCAGATTAAGAACATTGATAAAATTCATTTGATACTCATACATTAGACGCTGGTTGTAGTGCTGTTTTTTTTTTTAAGCACACATTTTCTTTCCAGCTTTAGCACTTTTATTTAGCGCTCCACACATCTTGGCTACTGTCGATTAGTGCTCAGCCCCAGTTGCTTTGTTTACCATTCACTGTTAGGTGCTCCGCTTTTTTTCATTAAACATTTGTTTCCTTACCGTTTGCAGTTATAAGCGATCACACTCAACAACCCAAGTCTACAGTATTACTTTTAGTTACTTTTTTTTTTACATGTTATGCTCATTCTTTTACTATTTCTCACTTCTATTTCTTATTCACAATTTCTACTTTTTATGCATTTAGGTGACGCTATAAAAGCATTTAGCCTTCATCAGAAAAACATAACTAATAGAGTGAAAATAAATTATCTTAAGTCAGTCTTAAGATTAAAATTGTCACTATTAAATTAACATAACACAATAAAAAAAAAAGTCAAACCTTAATACTAACTTGTAAAGCAATTTGTTGATCACCAGTCTCATCGCTATATGGGATTATTTTATCATGTAAAGATGAGTCTTTATCTGAAGAAATATCATTAATATTCCCCATATTTCCAGAAGATATTAAATCTGGCAAATCAGTTGAATTTCCACTAAAGGAAACACCAGAATGAGGTATTGAAATAGTCTGATGAAACTGGCTGCTCGAAAACGATACTGAAGAAATAGACAAAGACAAGGTTGGAGTTGATGTGGAAATAGACGATGAAGAAGGAAGAAGTGATGATGGAATAACATGGTCATGTTGTATCGTTGTTGGAGTTTGGGGGTGTGAATTTACCTAAATTGAAATAAAAAACAAAACAAAAACCACAAACAAATAAAAAACACATTGAATAAAGAATCACCACAAAATATTATATGCATGCACAATTTTATTCAAGTAAAGAACATAACATTATAATTAATAGTAAATTTTTACTTTTTTTAACAGCCAATATTTTTTATTATAACTTAAACCGACGTTTCGACTTGTGATTAATCCCAACAAGTCAGACCTAATAACTACTTATGCAAGACAAATACAGCAGGCATTAAAAAAATATATATCTGGATTTCATTCTGAAAGAACAATTATTGCATGATTAGAAAACAGTATGCCTTTTGATAAATCAGTTTGACAGTGTTACTGTTTTAATCATTCCTGTATGCCTCAATCTAAGAATACTAAGAAATTGTTTATCTAATAAAAATATTCCGATTTTTGTTTACAAGCTGCAGAGGATAAGTTATTTGTGGAAAGGAAAAAAAAAAAAAAAAAAAGTTAAGCAGAGAAGTTCGACTCAACAAGTTACTCAATATTAGGGGCCCTACGGGCATAGATTGTTTACAGCCAGAGCTCTAACGGTAGCTAGAAAAAGTTAAAGTGTGGACTTTGGTGTTCCCATCGGAATTTCGGTTGGAAAGCTTTATTAAAGTTAGATCGTTGGACGAGTTGTTTTGCACTATCCTCAAAGTGTCAGTTGTTACAAGGCCTAACTTGCTGATATAGCTATGGAAGAGTTTCTAGCTGGAAAATATCACTACATTTATGGAAAAGCATAACTATTTAACGTTTAGTAAACGGTATCAGCAGTTAAGTCAAAATGGTACGAATGCAACGGTAAAAACAACTATAATTTATAGTCGTACAATGGAATAAAATACTGAACTTTTTTTTGGCGCCTACTATAGCTTGAAGAATGTTATTAAGAGTGCTGTGACATAGCAATGCACACGTACCACAAATATCCATCGTGATCGCAAAAGCAAAACGACTACTAACTTAGCTTACACGGGTAAATCAAATCTTCCAGCCTCTCAATTGATAAAACTAACCGAGGCCTCACCCCAGCTATAAGTTGTAAAGAGCGTAGCCGCTTGATATTGTATTCCTTGACTTGTTTTATCAGTATTGTTTGTCCTTAGAGAAGGTGATGGCTCCCATATTGTCTCCAAGCTTTGACAGATAAATAATACTTCACTAATGACTCTATTATTTTAATTATTTATTCCTGGTAACTTCTTTGTGATATATCTGATGACCAGTGATAATTTTTATGAATATATCGCTTTTTAGGAATTTGCACTTTCTATAGAAAGCCCTGAGCTTTCTGGGAATTCCCAAAAAGCCCACCAATCTAGGAATCAGCTGCACTTTTTAGGAATACACATTGTAGTACAGTATGTTGTTGGCATTTATGAATGAATCAGCTGCCTTCCCCCCCCCCCCCCCCCAAACCTCCCCATTGAAATTGTTTTATGTGGTTATTTTAAAACATTATTATTTAAAACTACAATGATAATTGTGCTGTGAATACTGTGAGTAAGGTTTGTAAGTTAAAGTGAATAGTGAACAATCAAGCTTTAGCTACTTTGCATTAAAGACAGGAAAAGGTAATTTTTTTATTAAAAACTTCTTTAGGGAAACCGTCTTCTTTTCTCCAATATGGCCATTCTCGTGGCAATGAACTTCCTTTAAAATGTCGAAGAATTCTTCAATAAATGCTACCCTTCTCCAATTGGATAATATTGTTGGATCATTTTTATTCTAATTAAGTTTAAGACAAAGTATGATGCAAAACGGCTCTCTAAAAATAAATAAACTTACAGGGTTCCTTGCTGGTAAGCATAGTACATCCTTCAACCCCAATGCATGGCAAGACATAACTTTAAAGCCCCTTTGCCTCACCCAGTGTCTAAACTTTGGTGAATATGCTTGAGCTACAGGATCATTTTTTAAAGCATTCACAATTTTTTGCCCTTTCGCTTGAGAAATAGTTTTGCTCTTGCTAGTACTAGAGGGCCGATCATTCAAATCGCCACCATACCTGGATTTACAGAAAGAAACAAAAATACCTTTCTGTTCGTCTGATTCCTAGACTGGCAGCTGATTCCTAGATTGGCGGGCTTTTTGGGAATTCCCAGAAAGCGAGGGGCTTTCTATAGAAAGTGCAAATTCCTAAAAAGCACTGAACATATATAATATAATGTGCGTATTTTATTTTTTTTAAATATTTTGAAATAATCAGCTAAATATAGTGATGTAGCTAGCTAAGTACAGAAAACTGTACATAAACTGAAACTTTTCCAGCAGCAAAAATGGTTCACTAATCTATTATAGGTATACACATATTGAATATGCATCTAGCTAGCTTGAATAAAGCCTTCCCTTTCCTGACTGTGCTGAGAAAAACACTATTAACAAGACTACAATAATCTCACACTTGCTTCAGTAGGGCTTATCATTATGAGGGAGAGGTAGCCAAAAAATCAGTTTGCTAAATGGTAAGCACCCAAAAGTTTGAGACCACCTGGAACTCACTTCCCTGCAGGAATCTGTTGTGGGTGTGGTTTTAATGCAATCAAGTCTCTGCCAAAAGATCGGGTGGACTAATTTCAGTTCTGGAGTCTATTTTATGTTACTTCTCAGAAACCAAGGGTAGAAATGACTCCAAACACAGGCTGTCTACGGCTTTAGCTAATAAATGTTCGTTGCAATTTTCTTTGAAAGAAAAAAATTCGGGCGCGCTGCCACGAAGACCAAATGAGCACAATCTACTAAACGAAACAAAGCAGAATTGAGAATAAGTACAACGAAGGTTTCGAAGACCATCAACAATGTAGCAGTAAACGAAGAATTGGCTCGTCAGCGACGGCACCCACTAAGGAGTTGTGGATTATATACATGAGGCTGAGGAGCTCGTAACTTGAACGAAACAGGCTCCCAGGGCCCGTTCTTTTTATTTAGTTAGTCCATTAGCAGTATTCTTTAGGATCTACCATTAGTTGGGGCTCTACAAACACCAAGAAAAAGTTAGTAATCCCTAGCAACCAAAATCAAATTATTATTAATATTTGCGTGGGAGGTGTCACAGCACCCTTAAAATAAGGCACAAGAACTACAATAGGCACCTTTTTTTTTTTTATTTAGCTATAAAAGCAGAACACAAAAATGGATAAAGATTTCATGAAGTGAGACAAACGTGGTAAATAGGTTTTAGCTCTGCACACAGCACATTCGTTACAGTAAGAAAGGTCACTAAAAATAAAAGGAAATATTGCACCTACGGAATTTTGAAAGGAGGGGTTTATCTTTCTTTACCAATAAAGAGAGACAAGAACTAAAAAAAGCAGGGCTATTTTGCGTATTACCACTTGTTGTATTAACAATTTCAAACTATACTTCAGATTGAATGCTGAAAGCGAAAGCTTATGTACAAAATTGAAGAGTAAAGGAAATGGCGCGGTGGTTTAAATAATTACGAATCAATAGTTGGCTTCGGTATCTAAAAATTGAAATTCCGAAAAACTGGATGGTTGGAATGAACTCTATATTTAAAGCATGATCTACAATATAATGCTACTGTTTCCTCTCAGAGAGCAGGTACTCTGCTCTATGTCTTCTACCTGGCACTGCAAAATCATTCTTCTCAAACTTGTAAGTCTTATCTTTCAGCTCAAAAGAACATGCAAACCCCTTTATGTCAGTCATACTCAAAGGAAAAAACTATGCTACTAGGTCTTGAAATGCACCCAGGCAAGTATAAGTTGGAAGGCTGCTGTCAGGCCAAACTCCAAGAATTAGGTTTCCTAATACCTACGATCTCCAAAATAAGGTTAGGGTTTCACTAGGAGCCCTGTTTAATCTACTAAAGAATTAAGTTCTCACATTCTGGCATCACTGGAATGGAACGTAGGCCTTCTGTTAGCTACTGATGGACCTCCAGTAGTGAAAAAAAATCTAAGCCCAAGAACGCCCTAACATCAAGAAATGGTTGAACTTACAATACTCCGCGAGACAACTTCAATAGGACGGTTTTAATTTTTTTTTTACCCGAAAAGCTATGCCTCAGGAGCCTGTAAACAAAAAATCAAAACGTTTTATTGAATTAACTATTTTTTTTAATATTTCTTCCAGCGATACATATGGTGAACGAGAAAGATTAAAACAGTAACACTGTTGAATGGAATAGCTGTTTTTTTACCAAACAGCCTCGTCCCCACCCCCCACCGTTTTTTTTTTTAATTTTTTTTTTTTTTTTTTTAATCGTGTGTCAGCCGTTCTACAGAACGGAATTTGGAACTTTAAATTTGACTTCTACTGTAACTTAAACTGACATGTGGTTCTATAACAGCCAGCTTGGATTCTAAGGAAAAAAAAATTAATAGTAGAAATTACAGGACTATTAACCCCTGGCTAATACACATTAACTTAGTATGCTGCTAAATACCACAAAAATTATAGGCAAAATAGTATAGAATTTTTGCTAATAGCCGTAATTCACAGAGAGCTATTTCTACCTTTTCACAATTTTACATATACCTTCACCAAACCCGTTTAGATAGAACTTTGTTTATAGCAAACTTTAAAGAGAATTCGAGTATATAAAAAATTTGCCACGTCTGTTCTGGTAAAACTCTACAAATAATATAAACCCACATCAGTTAACTAAGAGCAAAACTGAAGCAGAAATCTACACAAGTTCACACTACACTTACTTGCTGGTGAGTTCCACCAGCCACAACAGCATATCCATGACCATGAGGTAGTTGATTAGGTTTTTGTGCTCGTGATGGTCTAGATAAATTAGCAGTTGTTGGTGTCACTGACGTTGTAACTGCAATTACAGTAGAAGACGAGTTGGATCTAGACCTAGAGCTACTACTAGATGAATTAGACTTCCCAGATGTAGTACTCATTTTGCTTAATAATATCCCTCCAGTTCTTGATGCTGAAGAAGATGATACAGATGTAGCTGAAGAACTCAGCGAAACAGATTTAGGAGGTTTTCCAGGGGATGGAGGTAACACAACAGCAGCCTATAATTAATAACACACACACTTTATACAATATATGGGCAATTCTGTGGTGACAAGTTTTTAAATTATATTGCTCTCTATGTTGTGCAAAGCACATAGAATAAATTTATAGTACTAATTGTGACATGTCTTACTAAGAGTGAGTATTCTTTGATGTAGAATGCATTAACTGTGATTATGGAACTAAAAGATAAAAATAGGTTAAGTTGCGTGACTGATGTAATCACAGAGTTGTCAAAATTAAAACTTAGACCTGTCATGTAAATGTTGAAAAATATGTGATTTAAGCGAACACACGTTGTTGTTTTTTAAAAGAATACCAATTCTTATGCACAAAGCTGTTGCTGGTTTACCTTAATTGAAAACCTGCAGAATTGAGAAATATTAAAAAAATATTTTAATTAAAACATGATGCATGTATGTGATGGACGTACATGTCTGAATTAGGCTGATGGAAAAATTGATGAACTAAAGAGTTTTACGGCGTATTGCTTCCAATTTCCAGCCACTTTCAGTGGATAAACCCTCTTATTACTGGAATAAGAAAGCCAAAATAGGTTTATTTGTTTAGTTTTTTCTTTGGCAATTACTATAGAAAACATGCATGTTGAAGCAAACTTGGAGTCGGACGTATTATAGTAGTAAAAATGATTTTTTTTTAATATTGCAAAATAGCAACCATTATTGCTTTCAACTATCACTTGATCACAGGTCTGGGAGGGCTCTCGCCTGCGATTGTCAATTTACATTTTCTCACCTGACTCTTTTTAATTGTCCCTTTGTCTTACCTTGTACCATTATATTAGCCACTTATTTTTCATTCTTGCACTAGAATGTCCACGTGACCGAGAATTATGCAACACTATAAATTTACCAAAGAAAGTCTAAACACTTGCTAGGTCTCCATTGAGAACTGTAAGATCTCTCAATATAACATGTATCACCTGTTAAACGCTACGGAGCTAAGAAGGCCCTAACATCAACAAAACATCGGTACTATGGTGGTCAAACTAACAATCCTCCGCGAGACAACTTTGAATATGACGGCTTAAATTTTTTTAAAACTTGAATAGATCCACCTCAGGAGACTGTAAACAAAAAATCGGAAAGTATTCTTGGATAAACGAATTTTTATATTTCTTTGAGCGAGGCATGCGGTGAACGAGAAAGAACGGTAACACGGTCAAATGGAACGGCCGTTTTATTACCAAACGGCATACCGCTCCCCACTCCCATTTCTTAATTGTGCGACAACCGTTCTACAGAACAGAATTCGGAATTTTATTTTGTCTTCTACTGTAGCTCTGCAGTGCTACACATGTATTTCGAAGCTCTCGTCTGTGAATGTGAGTTTATAGGTTTAGACAGGGTAGCCAACCAGCTGTTACAGAACGTCTAGTTTAAGGGTCAGCTAATTCTCTAGCTATCAATATCACCATTACTCTTTATAGGGCTTTTCTTAGCCACCTTTACCATTTCAAGAAGTGTGGCTCTCTTCCTGCGTTGTCTATGTGGGCTGCTGGGGGAAAAATCCGTAGTCTCTCCTCTCAGACAACTCGCACTGGGACAGGATAGTCACTGCCACCAAAATCAGCAGACTTAGCTACCCAGAGAACCGTCCCTCCCAAAGGATGACTTAGGTTAACTAAGTTTAATTTGTAAAAGAAGCACTGACTTACAATATGATGCTGACTGACTGCTATCAGGTGAAGCAAGGCTTTTATGGTTAGCCATGCTCCACCTATTTCTCACAAAAATGATGCAACCTTCCTGATGTCCACAAACAACCCTCATGGGGACAAACACACAATCTGCTAATCAGCAATTCACATCTACCACACAACCTGCATGACATAGAACTAACTTAAGGTTCTGGTAGTGTGTTAGTTAATGAATATTCATGAGCTAAAGTATCATCATTTTTGCAAGCAGAGTTTATATCAAACTATATTTTTCTGTAAATAACAAAGTAATACATTAAAGTACCTTTACAGAAACTATATGAAATTTGAACAGGCGATCTTGATGACCTAAGCTAATGCTTTTTTCAAACTTACTCTATGACTGGCTCCACCCCTTGTTTCACTGAATTAGAGCTGCCATGTGTTTAAAGCCTCTTCCTGCATACAGAGTGGAAAAAAAACTGGCGGCGAAGTTCTGGTAGTCGGGGGGGGGGGGGGGGGGGGGGGGGGGGAGAAGCCATAATAGTGGTTCTCTGGTACACTGGCGCGGGAGAAAGCCCACGCAGTTTGTTTGATTCTCGCGGAAATTTTTTTTTGCGATGTGAAATAAGAAAAATCAGAGGAGCAACAACAAGCACCACAGGCATGTTTATAGAAGGAAAAAGGTACCATTCCAGAAAGCTAGAGTTAGAGGGAGCAAGAGTATTGAACACCAACAGCTAGAAAGTTTAGATGGGAGTAGAATTGTTAATTTAGACCAGCTGCAGCAATACATAGATGGCTTAGTAAGTCATGCTAGACAATGCCAAGGCTCTATTACACTAAATGGAGAGACTAGAAATGGTTTGGCCTTAATTTTGTCCAGTTATTGCACCTCTTGTGGTCATAGAGCTGTTTTGCAAACTTCTAAAAAAGTGAAGGGACCTAATGGTTATCAGAGATGGGAATGCAATCTTGCGGCTGTGGGGTCAAAAAAGTACAGGTGGAGAACACAGTGTGTTGCAAGAATCTATGAGTACCCTAGGTGTCCCAGTTATGACCAAGTCAAGTTTTATACATACTGAGCATGACATTGGGGAGTGTTGGCGTGCGCAACTCAGAAAGTCAATGATAGAAGCTGGGATAGAGGAGAGAAAGTTAGCTATAGAAAGAAGTGATTACCATCAGGGTGTTCCTGCTATTACTGTGCATGTGGATGGAGGGTGGTCCAAGCGATCACATAAGCATAGTTACAGATGGAGGTTTTGGCTAGCTTTCGTTTGGAGGCGAAAGGGGAACACTTTTACGACTTTAGGCCAGAAGACATCGTCGTCAGGTTACGATTTTGCTGTGATCAGGAACTGCTGAACGCCAAGGACCCTAGTAGTATTCTTTTACGGTGCGGTCTATCGGGCACTCTAGGGCACCTTGGTAGAGAAGCGTCCGCTTATCTGGCACCTCTGCTTGATGCAGGATTAGTTGCTAATGGGTAAGCTGTATAGTAAAAAAAAAAAAAAAGAGAGGGAGAAAGACCAACAGTTATTCCAATAGATGAATGCAATCTCCTTATCCTAGGAATGTAGTATAATAGTTAGCGTTTATGATTCCAATCCTAGCTAGCTAGGTAGTATACAATAAGCAACTTCTCACTTTAAGATTCCTTTTTTGTTTCTGCTGTTTCTGTATTAATTTTTATACATTGTGTTGCCCCCCCCACCCCTTTTTTAGCTATGAAATGTTATATTTCACTTTTGAGTTTAATTTTACCTTTTGAGTTTAATTACTTATTTGTTGCGAATTACTATTGTGCTAATTACTATCGGCTACTTTAAAGCAGTTTATTAATTGATTTATGTAATTATATAGGAAAGTCGCATCACGGCTCTTTTCCAGGATTCCTGGAAATAGGAACTACCGCTACATCGTATGTAGTGTGGAGGTGAGTGTTGTCGGCAATCCTCAGCGCCTGCCAGAGGTTCAGGATGCTCTTGGTAATGCCCCTATACAACAACTGGTACTGAAACAAGTCTTATCGACGACTTCAAAACATACATCAACTTCGACATGCACATCAATTTCTGACACTTCTACACCACATACGTCAACATTTTTGTGACTAAAGAAGACGATAGTGACTCAGACAAAACAATAATATACAAACTTTCTTCGCCAGACGAGACATTTCAACGATTGACTGTGACGAGACGGTATTACCGTATGACAGTGACGAAACGGTATTACCGTATGACAGTGACGAAACGGTATTACCGTATGACAGTGACAAGACGGTATTACCGTATGACAGTAACGAGACTGTAATACCGTCTGACAGTGACGAGACAGTATTACCGTATGACAGTGACGAGACGGTATTACCGTCTGACAATGACGAAACAGTATTACCGTATGACAGTGACGAGACAATATTACCGTCTGACAATGACGTGACAGTATTACCGTATGACAGTGACGAGTCGATATTACCGTCTGACAATGACGAGACATTACCATATGACAGTGACGAGCGGTATTACAACATGACAATGACATGATATGCCATTGTTTATCACATTATAGGTATTTGGAAAGCGAATATATAGGATGGTATCCATTACTACAATTCGATTCTGGACTACAACACTGCTCCTGCTATTACTATTGCTGCTACTGCTACTACCACTACTCTACTTCTGGTATGACTACATACTTGAGATAACAGCTTGTCATTTGTAAAGTATCCATCCGTGTGCGGCTCAAGAAGCAATGTCGCCTTGTCCTCACCATACTTCAACATTCCACCAACTTCTTCAACAAAGTCAGACACCATAATCGACTTCCCAAGAGACTTCTTCAGAACTTGGTGTGTGCCGTCTGTCCAGTGGAATGACTGGTCGGCATTAGAGTAATAGGTGGACTCATCATGGTACATCCGGATGATAGGACGTTTGGCAGGATTGGACAAGGAGAGTAGTATTGCCATGTCCTCTTATCATGAGTGCTCAGAGTTTCGAGGTAGGCCTACATGCTTGCCACAACATCTGTCCTCTCGTGACCGTCAAAAGTAGACACCCTTGGTGTGCTGGACATATGTAAAGCCCAGTTGATGCAGCCAATGACCTACAGAAGACTTGCTCACTTCCGACATTATAATTGGTTTTCACCCACGATACGATGTCCATGAGTGTGAGGTTACGACTCTCTTTGACATAACCGGTGTCACGAATGCAGGATTTCACAGCACCTTGGACATTTTCATCACTGCTTAAGGAGATCCATTTTGGATGTTTCCCTCGATCCGAGTCCAGCTCATGTAGCAGCAGTTGATCAGTGACATTTTCCAGCAAAAAAAAATCTACGTATGTCTCCTTGGCCCATCTTCTCACCACTTCACAGCTGAATCCCATGGATGTGGCGGCAATCTTGCACGACTGTACAATTCCCATACCACTACATACACATGCACCAAACACCTGTAAACTGGTTGCCTTTTGTATGGAGAATGTAGTATTTCGTTCTGTACACGATTGCAGAGTGTTCATGCCTTCCTTAATGAGATTCAGGTGGTCATGCACAAAACTTCGTAAGGTATCCAGAGTTGCTGGTGAGGACGCTGCAGGAGGAGACATGGAGATGTGTCTACCCGTTGGCATGACAATCAAATTGAGCCAGATGATGTAACTGATATTTTATCTCAAGTGTTAATTAACAATATGGGCTATTAGAACGAGAAAATGTGCTAGTAAGATTAACTACACATTATCTCAACTATTTCACCGATCAGTATCACTTATAACAGTAAAATACCAAGCACGCTATATGTGTGAAGATTCTTACTTCTATTGGTGTTTCAGAAGAGCTGCTAAAGGACGTTTTACCTCTTCTCCTTTCATCAAACAATTCCTAAACATTTAATAAAGCAATCTGACTAAACAAATATATTGCAACCTTGGCAATTTGTGACTTTTTTTTTGTAGGTGTCAAAAGCACATCTTAAACCTTTGACCCATGCTAGGTAGTACTAATTAGGGCATGCTCAGTACATATAATTGGAATAAAATATTGCTCATTCAGCATCATTGTAAAGTGTGCTTCAATAGGAATATTTTGATATGTAAGAAAGGGGGTGTTGTGCATAAAAAATTTGAGCTATGGTTTCTAGAAAGTTTTCAGCAGCTGAAGTGCTACATATTCTAGCAGATGGTGAGGATGAACAGTTGGATGTTGTCTCTCAGCGTGAATTTGACCAAGAGAGTGCGGATGAAGCTGAAATTCAAGGTGACTACTATGGAGAAGATGGAGAACAAGTAATCATTCCTTCTGAATTGCTTCATCCTGATGTGAGGGGGACTTTAGGAAGGCTAGTTGAAGAGCAATTACCTTGTGAAAGAAATTCTCTCCTGTTGTGTGATTCTGAGGTAAGTACTCTTTAGTTCACAAGAGAGAAGTAATAGTGAAGTACTTGCAGGAGATTCTAATTCATCTCAAGATTCAGCTGAAATGGATGACTGTGGATCTCATGTGAGTAGTAGTAGTGATACAGAATCAAACCAATCAGGTAGCGATGAGGCTGATCAGACAAATGGCCAGAGGCAGGAACGAGGCAGAGGTTGAAAAAGAGATCGTGGGAGAAGTCTCAGTCAAGGAAGTTCATGGGGACGAGGGAGTTCACGTGGTCGAAAGAGAGTCAGGATTGACCAAAGAAGTGATCAAGCTACGGTGACAGAGGAAGTTAATGATGTGTCTAAATTAAATTTTTCGCTTGGAAGGGAAATTTCTATAGATGACAAGTATGATTGGGACCAAGGCTAGAATTTCATTTTTGCAATATTTGCCCAAAAAATAATTAAATGGGGGGTGAAGGTCTGGGTTCTCAGTGATTCTGCCTCAGGTTATGTGTAATATATACAGGAAAAGAATATGACATTTCACATGGTATATCCTACAGTGTGGTGACTAGTTTGATGTCTGAGTTGAAAAACAAAGGGCATCATTTGTAAATGGATAACAATTACACATCTCCAAAATTGGTTAAAGATTTGTTTCAAGATGAAATTAATTGTTCAGGAACAGTTTGTAGTAATCGCAAACATTATCAGTCATTACAGCTGTACACTGGTTGGACAAAAGAGATGTCCTCACGCTGTCAACTATTTATCAAGATCAAACAGTCACTGTGGATCGACGTTCAGGTCACTCAGTGTTGTCAATTTCTCGTCCCAAAGTAGTGCAGGGTTGGTCAGTTTTTCAAGCGTTATCACACCATTAAAGTACTAAATACTCATATAAATATTTTTCATGATCTACATTCAATACTACTTCCTATACAATCATTATTCAATAAAAAACTTCAGCTGAAATTCAAATTTTTAATGCACAGATCATTTTGACCCGAACAGGGAAAAAAAACTTGGGTTTTAAAGGGTTAAACACACAAAAAAACTAAATAAATGAAAATAGTTGCATACTCCTAAGACAATTAAACCTACATCTAAGCAGCAATGCATGCACACAAACATTTAGAGTAGAACATTTCATATGGGCAATTCCATTGCGGCAAACATTGAACTTCATCAATATGTGGTAGTTTGTTAAGTATTTACCCAAGAATGATAAGTATAGAATGGCATTTTTACCACACCTTTTTAAATTCAGAATAATATATCTTGTGTTCATATTCATGGCTATGTGCAATATTAGATCAGCCAGAAAAATTACTAGGGAGTAGAATGTGGTTATTTATCTAGTATAGCTGCTTTTTTTTTTTATTTATCACAACCAGGAGTAGGGACTACCAAAGTGGCTAGGAGAACTGCTGTTGTTATATACAGTAGGAACCAAAACCTTAAAGTTCCATTAAGTTCAGTAGTATGGCCTTAAAACAGTAGTTTCTAAGATTTGTTGTGAACACATGGGTTCTTTTTATTATTGTTATTATTATTATACTAATTCTTATGCACAAAGCTGTTGTTGATTTATCGAAACGGAAAACCTGCATACCTGAGAAATACTTCATTAAAATGTGACGGATATGCGTGACAGATGTACACGTCTGAATTAGGCTGAGATTTTTTATCAACCATTATGAATTAATTTTTAGAGCAAAACATAAAAGGAAAATTATGAACTAAAGTGTTTTACAGCTGATTGTTTCCCAATTCAAGCCATTTTCAGGGAATTAACCATCTATTACTGGAATAAGAATGCCGAAATAGGTTTGTTTTGTTGTTGTTTTCATTCTACTTAGAAATTACTATAAAACACATGAATGTTGAAACAAACTTTACATTACATTGTTGGGGTAAAAATGATTTAAAAAAACAAAACAAAAATTGCACAATAAACACTATTATTGCGTTCTACTATCATTGGCATATAAAATATTCTTGCTACAAAATGCCTCATTTTGACCTTATTTGTCTTTGTGACCAGCCTAAATATACATGCACCCAAATATGACATGCATTTGAATTGCCCAAGGAATCCCAAGTGGTAAGAATAAGAAGTTATGAATGAGAGACCAAACATGAATTAGTATGAAGTACAGTGCTTCCAGCTTAAAGAGTGGATTTCTTTTAGCTTTTTGGTTAAGGTTGCTAATTCTGCTATAATTTTTCAAGTATGTGTAATAGAAAGCTAAAAATTTGTATTATTATACGTTAATGTCATATTAATATACAAACAATTTTTTTGTGTGGGTTTGTGGTTATAGGTGATGGAACTGGGAGCTTCAAGACAGTGAATTTGGAAGTGTTTAAGCTGGAAAAAGAATCTCTATAAAAAAAATCAACAAAATCAAGTCACGTTATTTACATTTTTCTTAGTGATATTCTTAATAGTAATTGTAACGCACAATACTTTCACACAACTGAACATACCTACGCAAGACTTACCTTCGTGGTTCATCTAGTGAACAATTAATTTTCAAGTAAATACTGTTGAGTAGAGCTTATAACTGTGACAAATGGCGTATTAACTTACCACCGCCACTAACTCAAATAGAAATGGAGCTCCCATCAGTTTTTGAGTTTTAACAGCACCCGCAAAACAATTCAAAGCGGTAAACAATTCAATTTCTAAGATGATACGGGCAATGATCGCGAAACCGGAGGATTCTGTTTAGTGAAGTTTGGGACGGGGTCGAACACAAAAATACGCGAGAGTCAAAGTACAAAATGACATACGTACGTCCAAACATATATATATAAACAAACAAACATCCCCGATTTTCAAATTGTGTTACCCCTCTCGCCAAATACATGTGGTGGCGTTGAAAATTTATAACCAACTATTCAACAATGAAAATTTTTAAATCACATGGAGAAGATTAAATGAGTGTGCCACCCTACCTGAGATGTTGACTTTACTGCAGTAGGAGTTTTAGGAGACAACGGATTTTCTTTAGATGGTGGCATGGCAGAGGAGTTTGGAACAGAACTTGGAATTTCTTCTGCATTGTTCACAATTTCATTGACTTGATTGGGCACACTTGTTCCAGGAACCGCTACATTATATTAAGTCAGCACAATAAGTAGAAACTGTGAAGCATTGAAGAATATTATTTCCACATCTAACTCAATAAAAAAAATTGTTTTGCTATATAAAACTATTAACACATATAGAATACTACACTAATCCACATGCTTTAGTAATTTTATTGTTCTGTGACCAGTTACCATGAAACAAATTTTTCAAACAATGGGCTATGATCCGATACAAAATCAGCCTAAACCTAGCAAAGATCCAAACCAGGATAAATTATCTGTACGAGCACTTAATTACACAATATAGTAATGCTACACAAATGCTATAGAAGGCACCTTTAAAGTGCATAATAATTACTGTCAAGAAATTTGCTCTTAACCCTCTCAACACCAACTCTCTCAACACTTTGGGTGTCTGTTAGAATGTGAATTTTGAATTTCTACCGCTAAACCACCTTTAAAGTGCATAATAATTACTGTCAAGAAATTTGCTCTTAACCCTCTCAACACCAACTCTCTCAACACTTTGGGTGTCTGTTAGAATGTGAATTTTGAATTTCTACCGCAAACCTGCTACGCATCAAAGTAGGTAGCTATAGCCTAACAACAAGCAAAAAGTTTCTAAAAGCCTGAAAGATAAGGAACTAGTACATTTAACAGAATGTTATGAAGAGACTCCCAAGGAACAAGACCACTCAATTGTTCGAGATTTAGGAACAACTTTATTCATACTGTTCCAAAATGCTATGTGACTCTATGCTTCATATCGTTTATTCTTATTGTTTGAAGTTCGTAGCCTAACAAAAAACTTGGGTGCTTGGCTCCCTGGAAATTTTCAGTCTAAAAAATTCTTGATTGCTCTTTTTAAACTATATAAAAAACAAAAACCAACGACAAATGTTACCTGCCCAGGGTTTGATACAGAGGGGAGGGGGGACACTGGGATTTCCCCCCCCCCTATGATTTTCACCTATACTTATTGAAACATACAAAAAATACTTTTCCTCCCAACTTTTCTTGTAGGTAAGCCTAGATTTGTACAATTTCTTCACGCTAGCCTTTGAATAGGTTGGAGCTTAGTTTGGGATTGCCTCCACCAATTCATCTTTATATTACGTCCCTCTGCTGCACTCCTTCCCTCTGCTGCACTCCTTCCCTCTGCTGCACTTCTTTCCTCTGCTGCACTTCTTCCCTCTGCTGCACTTCTTCCCTCTGCTGCACTTCTTCCCTCTGCTGCACTTCTTTCCTCTGCTGCACTTCTTCCCTCTGCTGCCCTTCTTCCCTCTGCTGCACTCCTTCCCTCTGCTGTACTTCTTTCCTCTGCTACACTTCTTCCCTCTGCTGCCCTTCTTCCCTCTGCTGCACTTTTTCCCTCACCTCTTCTCTCTTCCTCACCTCCTCACTCTCTGTCTGCTGCACTGCTCGAATCTGTTCCTTGTGTTCCACCGATTCATAGCCATCACATTTGCTTTTTTTTTTGGTTCGGATTCACTTCCTTTGGAGCCACAAGGTCTCTTTTTCCTAAAATACTTTGTGATATCCATTAGCTACTACTCAGCAACTTCTACAGTCTGCCAAAGCAACAAATATACCCTTACCAACCGGGCAGCTGCTTCACAATGACCAGTGCTAAAAGCAACTTTCAAACTGGAACTGGTGATCCATAAAATGATACACCTACTCAATTCAAACTAGAAGGATAACCTATTAGGAGTCTGGCTTAATTAATGTCAGAGCTATTCAGCTTTCAAAATGAACAAAGCTGTTTATTAGAGGTAATCAATTGATCAATACATAAATATAATAAAATAAGTTCAATTTCCTTACCTTACTAGTATTGCAAGGACAAAAAAAAATACAACTATAAGGTCGCTATTTGACTTCCCCCCCCTAGCAAAAAATCCTGTATCAAACCCTGCTGCCTGTATGGGTTCATTTTTTTTTTTTAAAGGAAGTGCAACACAATTTTTAACACTTTGTAGCAGTCAGACAATGATTTGACTGCTACAGAATGTTAAAAATCGCGCACTGTACCTAGTCCTTCGGTTCTTACTGGGTTCAAAATGTAGATAATTTTAGATGCTATATGTATATATTCTTCAGGTATCAGTCAGGAGGTATGAAAATTTCATGAACTCTATTAGAACCCAGTATAGCACAAGCTGAACAAAAAAAAAAATCATAATTATAAAAATTCTAGTGGTTTGATTGAAATTAGGGTCAAGTCCCTCCTTAATTACAACAGGTGAAGGAAGCAGAAGTTTTCACAGAGCCCTGACGCTTTTTAGACTTTAATTCATACCCATATCCTGTTAGGAATCTTTTGAATAGCCCACTTAGCAAGCTTAATTTGGATAAAATTTACTTTATTAAATATTATTTAAGAAATATCTTGATATATTGCTTTATCGCACGATAAGGCAAGTAAGTATCATATTGACCGTTATTACCCCACCCAGCTCTACCCAAAACACTGTCACTTATTAAAGCTGGGCTATATATAGTTACCTCTACAAATACTGGTATTCTGAGGACACTGATAAGACTATATATATTGGCTTATTGAATTCAGCTGTTTCAAACTGCATGCCGCTGGTTTAGTTCATGCAATTAGTAGCAGGATTGGCTATTCTAGCTGCATTCCAGGCATTGTAGTCCTACTATTAGCATTAGACTACATTCTAATGGCACTATAAGTTTAAAATTAACATCTAGCACAGCCAGTATGGCTTTCCAAGCATGCTGAATTGGTCGAGTCTCAACAATGCCTGGTGCTAAATATCTACCAAGTTCTTTTACTCTCCTGAAATCCTAAAGACAAGGATTCTTTAAGTTGAACACTGTATAAGAAGTGAGTTTTATATAGCAAAATGAAGCAACACCAGCAACTTACTTAGTCACTTGCTCACTCATCACCCAACTAAATTCAGTAAGGTCGAACAAAAAGAAAGCTTACTCAAGAGCAGTCGAGCTCATAGTATAGCTTCACAGTTATCTCTTGTTGATGTTTCAAGCAGTACGATTGCAGCGGGGGGAAATATACTATATTTACTTAAAATAGTATACCGTATCTATTGCCCAGCTTTATCACTTATGAATATTTTCAACTAGTTTGGGATCACTTGACAATATGACTAGTACACACCCATATAAGTGGGTGGGGCCTCCCTGGAATACCGAAGGACAGTTGACGGCAAAGCTGGACAACTATGCATTCAGCTTGCCCTCTGAAAATGCTATTGCAGTTGAATTAGCTTCGTTTGGGAAGCTTCTGCTCACTTGGCACCTACCTCTGCTGCATGGAGCCCATCCTACAGTTTGAAATATATAGGAAAACTACAAACAGAAGACATTGAATACAGGGTGGGGCTAAAGTATAGGTACGATTTATGATGAGCGCAGGAGAAATTCAGATGTATAAAAAATGGCATTCACAGGTATGAAAAGTGAATGGGAATAGCACAGTTCTTATACTTCTGCCGCATAAATTGGAATGTTTTTTATGGAAAGAAATTTGTCAAGGTAAATAATGATATGATATAGGTTCAATGTGATAGTATCAAGCCTAATTTTTAAGGTCTACACTTCTACTCTGTTAAACGCACAGTACCCAATTTTTTTTACACTCTCGCTAGCAAAACAAAAACAAAAACAAAAAAAAACTCTATTCCCAATTTTCAATCGACAACTTTTAATAGTGTCCCACTTGTCAAATATTACTACCATGGAACTCTAATCAATTGGACTGAAATTGTAACTGCAACATATTAAAACTCAACTTACTGGTGGCATAAACTGAAGCTTGCACTTCTTCCAAATCCATGTCATCATACATCATTTCATTTTCTATAAAATCTACATCCTGATTACTTTCTACATAGTAATTCAAATCGTCTTGAATTTCTTTAACCTGTGATGTATTAAGTGAGCAATTGTCCATCATCCTCATCATTGTCTAAAAAATATTAAAAAATAAATAAAAATTAAAAAAAGGAACATCTATGACAATCTATCATTAATATGGGAATCATGTAACTAACAAGTGATTGTCATCCCTGCAACTTATAATTTCCACTCTTTCATTAGGTATCTCATTAATTATCCAAATAGCATTGCATTTCTTAAGTTCTTAAAATGTAAAATGCTATTGCAGTGGAAATAGCTTCATTTGTCACTGGATAACTAATATGCATGTATATTATTCTTCCCTTTGAGGATAAAAACATTGCCTAATTGATGCTCTTCAAAAAGAGCCAAATAAATAGGCAGAATACTCCACCCAAAATCCCAAGGCATCCATCACCTGCTTCTGTGTAACTAAACTCCGCCTACGTACTTCGACATCAAGACCTCAAACTTCACTCACAATACCTTGTTTATAAAACGAATGCTTAGATTTTTTCAAACTTCACTCACCATACCTTGTTTATAAAACGAATGCTTAGATTTTTTTAATTAAAATGAAAAAACAAAACAAAAAAAACCCAACTTAATCAAAAAAATGTTTCTACGCAATTCATTTTAAAGAATAGAAAAAGAGCTTCCACATGATCATTGAAAAAAAATAGCAAGAGCAAGGTTTGATTATTAGAAGGTTGACTATTCACTTTTTAGACAATTGTGGGAAACCACAAGTTATTCAAGCTGATAATAGATATAACAAAAGAAAAATATGAAATGTAAAAACTTGTATTGGACTCAGATTTAGAGGGTCTTCTGTAGGCCTGGGCCAATTATGCTCCATTTTCCACCTATTGTGCTCTGCTCTAATACTTGTCAAATTGACCTATTATGCTTCTATTATGCCCACTCATACGCTCAAATCACAACAGAAAAATTATCATTTCAAGTAAATATTATGAATTTTAAGATGCTGAACTTAAATGTTAAAAAAAAAAGTAGTTGTTTTGACATTTGGCATAGACGTAGAGTAAGGATCACCAAGACTAACTCTGCAAAAAAAAAATTGGAGAAAGTATTTTTCCGATGACTTACGCTTGGAGCCTATATCTCAAATTCAGTTTTTTACCCTAAGGTCCCTTTTCCGAGACCCGCTCATATGCACAGATTATTAATTGATGTACAGTAGTGGCCAAAAAATAAAAGGTAACATAACAATCATGAACTTCATGATTTGATTTCTTTAGCCTTTATGAATTTCAATGCCAAAGGCTCTGAAAATACCCAGTGTTGATATCAACCAAGAAGTCCTTAACTCTCAGGATGCTTTGCACGAGGTTTAGGTGTAGGGGGACCTCATATTTTTCTATAACAATGCCTCCGGTGTGTCTCTAGTTGTATAGATGACTCATCTGACCATATCACATCGGAAAAGTCATAGGAAATATTCTGGTTGGCCCACTCCAAGCGCTTCACTTTGTTGGCATTACGAATTAGCTGACAGTAAGCGAACCCTCGAAATGTCCAGCCTAGTTGTTGCCGACTTCTCGTGATAGTACGGAGATAGTTGAACCCCATGGCGAGTGAGCATTTCATGGAGTTGAATTGCAATGGTTTCATCATCTAACTGCATTCGCTGTTCCACTAAATGAAGTACCACAGAAATAATTTTTGTAGGTCTATCCAGGCTTCCTTGCTACTGTGGCTAATTTTTTGTATCTGAATCAAAGAGGAAAAAAATTATGCCTTTTTTTATGCATCAGACCACCAGGACTTACCTTAGGATAAAAAAAAAAATTCTCTTCCTGGTAGTAGTGATTTGTTCCTACTCCAAAGAGTTCAGAATGGCAGAAGGTCCCTTGCCTTCCCTCCAGAGTGACAGAATTCTCAGCTTAAGATATTCACTCGTTACCATTGTGGCATAGAATAGTCACAAAAATGGGCTGTTATTTTATGGTCAAAAGGTTTAAATACTGTAGCTGACTTATATTCTGAAAGTCATGTGTAAAGTGAAAGTTATGACAATCATGAAATTTGGTTGATGCAAAGCCACAAACCACATGCTTTACTGTTGAAGCTCTTCAAATTCTGTACAGTGGAACGTCAATTATCCGAACTAATAGGAATGTTTGTATAATGTTAAGTCAGCTAGGTAGCCAGTATTGTCAGTGCTAGTTGTTCTAAACACCACGACATTGGTGACTACTATTAGTGTATAGCCACTATGTAATTAGGTCAACTTTTCATATAGATTTTGGGAAAAAAAGCTTAATGACACATCACAATGAACACAAAAAAGATGTTAACAATTTTTTATAATTGTAAAAATCCAACATGGCCGCCACAAGCAAAAATGCCACATATTAACAACAAATCAAATAAAACACACAAGAAAATATAAATTTTTTGCCACTATATTTTTAGTAAAAAAATTTTTCTGTTTCATTTAGCAATCTTTGTAGCCCTTTCAGCTATTGTATCAACACAATAATCTGAAGGTAGCCACTTTTGCAATAATATATTTGTTAATGTGACCAAAATAACAATAAATAATGTGTGCAGTCTTTTTCTCTCGTTTTTCTGTTGATTCATGCTGTGATAATCAACGTTCCACAGTATGATAAAGTATAACACATGCACACACAACCACATCGATAAATTAAGCAAACTCATGCATGTACACACCCAATAACATCTTAATTAACCACAACAATTATCTGTAAAGAGATTAATATTCCCCTTAAACAATTAATTAACCGATTACACATGAATTAAAATTTTAATAGCGCTTTGCGTAATGCGGTCACGGGCGCACGTGAGACTCAGAGGATTGATTGTTGGGTAAGAGGGTGACACAAAACTAGAGAAAGAAGACAAACGGTTGAAGATTGCCTTGGGGACAGTATTATCGAATGATAGAATCACTCTAGGCTATTGGAAAAGCATAAACTCAACGCTAAGGGGCTGTTCCCAACCTAAAAAAGAACAAATGCTCGCACTGTTTGGCAAAAAACTTTTATGGCATCACACTGCGGCTCCTAGTAAGCACATTAGTAAGGCTGGAAGTATGCTTTCATGGCTGAAGCAGATTGCTACTGGTTTAAAGAGCAAGGATTCATACAGGATTTTTCGCTAGGGGGGGGGGGGGGGGGATTTTGTTGAGTCGCAAAAAACAGTTATAAACATAATATGGTGAAGTCATGATCGTGAGACTGTGAAACAGATTTCAGATGAAAACTTGACAAACTATATACATAGTTAGGCGCCGACTCTGAGACCATTTTTAGGGTCTTGAAGGTATTAGGGTTTTACATCCCGAGCGCAGCGAGGGCAATACTTAGCGCCTGAGGGATCCTAAAAACAGTAGTTCACGACGGCTGCACAGTGCCTAACTAATTTAGAATGTAGCGACTGCTCTTTAACAACACAATAGGAGAGACTCTAAGCGCAATCGGAAGGACACTAAGCAATATAAAGTCTCTCTGTCACTATACAAACACTATAGCATCTATGCAGAACTAGAGAAATGTTGATTTTGACGAAGTGTAACTAATCTGTAAGGCTATTTATACTGATCATAACTTTTTCTGAAGAATTCAATTGGGGAAAACAAAATTTAGAGGGGTGGGAGGGGGGAACTGAACCTAGGCGGGGAAATCCCAGGGCTCCCATAGTCTGTATGAAACCCGGGAGGTAAGAGAAAGTGTTTTACACACATCTGTTTTACATTCAGGAAGAATTTGTTGATATTTATTTATGGTGTGATTTATAATGAACTGAGCAGTCCGTTATAAATTTTGAGAACAGAGCAGCCTTTTATAGGTTTTTGCTTATGAAAACAGGTACATCACAAATACTTTGATACCCCAAGGTGTTTTTACTTTTGATGCGCTAATAGGCCGTATTGTTGCTGTTGTTGACAGAATAGTTTGTGATCTTATTACCGAGTGCAACTGGTTTATAGCATAATATGAAGTATATGTCAGAGGGCTTTTCAGTCTACAACGTATGTGGTTGAACTTCATGTACAAATTGCTACCTTTCAGAATCATCAATTCCGTTTTCCCATCAGAGTCCTCGACAATCTAGTCACTACACCCATCAGCACTGAAGTCATTCTCACAGTCACCAAACTCCTCGTCACTACCATCCTGGTCACGGCCATGCTGTAACAGGTCAAGATTATTATGTCTTCATCACTTGGATGCTAAAGTGCCAATGTTCCACTTGAAGAAAGCTTTCTACTAGTCATATCATGAGCAGTTATATAGCTAAAGTAACATTGGTTTCTAAAAAATTATTCTGTGTACCTTTATTATGAAATACATTTTCATTTATACTTTACCAGAATGAAGTCTTATTGCTGTGACAAAACAATTTCTTATGGCAGTCTACACATTTTATAAGCCTAAAATATACTTATAACCATATAGAATCGTCTGCAATTGGTGGCTTCCCCGATTCCACAAAGCTGTACGGCGCTGTGGATGCGAAGACGCATTTTGGTCACTTTTTCGTGTCCTCTGCGGTTACCAATTTTTCTCAATTCACGCATTTTCTAAGTGTGCATGTGCGAGAGTGTTACAGTACTCAGTTTGTCTGTCCCGTCAGTCAGCCAGTCAGTCATTCTGTCACACAACAAAAAGCAGATCTCAAAGATGGCAGCCTCCTGAAGATTGAAGCAAGCATCTAAATGTTGCCATATACATTTTTAGTCCCTTTATTGTGTCAGAATTTGCAGTTTCAACTTTTTCCCCAGAAAAAGCAAGTAATTTTTAGGTTGTACGATCGTAAGTGATTGTAGGTAACGACTTAGTTACGCCATACTCACACGAGCAAATAAATTCTTTGCTGACCGCGGTAGTTTTCCATTACACTATTTCTCAGTGTTTACTGGAGTGTTTGGAGTTTCCCATAGAAACTAATGGTGAGGTGAGTGTTGCTTGTATGCATAACGTTCATCATTATATTGCACAGGCTGCATATCGACTAACTCAAGATATACATATTGATTTACACGAGTTCCACATTGGCATATCATATTATGGTTACTACTCCAAATAAATAACTCTTTTAATTTATATAATAGCCAGCTAGTGCATAGTAACGCTGAGGGTCAGCACCCTTGGTGCTTCATTAAAATGTGAACAACAAAAACAAAAATTCTGACTTTTTTTTAACTTGAACCAAGAATTTAATACAACACTAAAGATTAAAACTCACCTCAGCTTTTTGAATATGAAATTTGTGTTTTTCTACCCACTCTTGCAATCCCTGAACACGTTCAGATTTCTATTAATACACCCAAAAAGATCGATGTGAATGGCAATAATACATTCAATAACTTACATCTTTGTCAATTTTTTTCTTTTTTGTTCCAGCATATAAAGATTCTATTTCAGATTCAAATTGATCAATTTGAATGTTAAGTTTTGAAATTTGATCTGCCAGCCACGACCGCAATTCTTCCTTTTCCTTTTGAATTGGATCAACTTTTGCAGCTAAACCGAGACCTAATACATAATTATAATACATTACTTATATATAACCGTGAGTACAACACCAAAAACTATAAACCATACCATAGCAAAACTAAACAGCATCAGGAATGCACAAGTTTGAATAGTATGTTGAGTTACATTAGTAGTGTATAAGATAAGAAAAAATGACGGTTGATTTAAGTCTTTGATTAAGGCAAGCAAGGATGGTTAATCGTGAATAACAGTAAACTAAACTTTAATTTACTTTCAAATCGTTGAATACAACCTATCATAAAAGTCTTACAAAAATACAATACCTCTCACTGGATAGCATCGACACTTCAAAGTCACTGTACAACTAAAACGCACACTTGAATTCTGAAAACGTGGGACAACTATATTTTTATACAAGAGCTTACTTGATGGAATCACAAGACTTTCTTTTCGAACCAATAGCTTGTGATAATCATTAAGAACCTCGCTAATGTTTATCATCATGAGTAGCTTGCTAACCAAGTCTGAAGCAATATTCACTTTTTTTTTTACTTTTTGCACTACAATCATAGTTCATAACAAAGATGTTTTGACCTCAGGTCTTCATCAATTTATGACACGTTTTTCCGGTCGAAACAAATATCTTAGTTATAAACTATAATTTTAGTACAAAAAAGTTAAAATGAAGTACCAGAGGTACAAAAACTCTGCTCAACATTAGCTAAGCTATTACAAATCATTTCTTAGACCAAAAGAATAATTTACTTGGCTATCCCTAATCAGGTATCAACATGGCTCAAGCAATGAAAACAGTAGATGAACATGATGTCTTCACAATATAAGGCTAACATGCAGACCATCACACAACCATACTCATCACCTTCTTTGGAATAAGCTTTGGTCTTTGTTTCTCTTTCAACAGCTTTGAATCGTTCCATTTGCTAAATATATACACACAAAAAAAAAGCAACACCAACAACACAATTAACACTGTTCATTAATAAATACTTGCAACTGAACTGCCTCGGGGGAGAGATCAAACATTGGGCATAATAGGATTATACACACCACACAACTAGTATTTTCATGAAAAATATTTGTAACTATACTACTGACGTGCTTCAGCACAAGTGGCAAGGGACTTGGTCTACTGAAGTTTAAATTTGAATGCTAACCATTAACTAAAAGCACCCAGGGTGCGAACTCTCAATGCATTATTGGCAAGCAAGCGAAGCAAGTGGGACACTATACAGTGGTGTCAAATTGAGAATCGGGGATATTTGGTTTATATTATGGATGTACGTATGTTAATTGCACTGTGACCCTCTAGTATTTTTGTGTTAGCTCAGTGTTCGACATTGTCCCAAACTTCACTAAGCAGAATCCTCTGGTTTATCGAACATTACCCATATCATCCGAGAAATTGAATTGTTTACTGTTTTGAATTCTTTTGCTGGTGCAGTTACAACTCAAAAATTTGCCGGAGTTCCATTTCTATTCGAGTTAGTGGCGGCAGTAAGTTAGTGCGCTATTTGTCATAGTTATAAGCCCCAGTATTTACTTGAAAATGTATTGTCCACTAGACTAACCACAAAGATAAGTCTTGTGTAGGTATGTCCAGTTGTGTGAAACTATTGTGTTATACCTACTACTTAGCTAAAGAATATCACAAAGAAAACATTTGAATAATGTGACTTGTTTTCTGTTGCTTTTTTTTTTCAATTGAAAGTTGCAGCAAGTGGTTACTATGGCATTCCATCCCCTTTAGTGTATATGCGTCATTAAAAAACTCGACTTATTTTTTTCCGCCATTTGTGCTCAAACACATCACTAGTTACACAACTAAGTTCAACTTCTAAAACTACCAAGGACACACATAGTTAAATGAAAATATGCTAACTATAAGTGATCACATGACTACTGCATGACGTAAACATATGTACGCAAAAGTTAAGGGTCCATGCATCTAATTTGCGCTTGTATGGAGCTGAAGTTTCTCCACATTTACTCGGAAACAAGCTCGAAATTGAAAGTGGTCAATTTAAAGACTTAAATTATCCTACTGCGTCAGGTCATACTTGTTTTAAAGGTTAGTTCTCAGTCATTCATGAAATCGAATGCTGACAGACAGACAAACAAACAACGCACTACTATAACCCTCTCGCGCATGCGCATTGAGTGTTAATAATATTTATTGGTTAGTTAATTTTTAAAGACTTATTTGTGCTATTCTGTAATCCTCACAATAATAAGACCAAGGTAATTACTTAATTTTGTTGACGGTTACCTACAGTCGGTTTTACTGTTTTGCATTAGATAACAATTCATTGAAACCAACAGATTAATACTAATCATGTGGATATCTGGAATCTAGGTCTAAACTTTTCAGTATTAATGCATCATGCCAGTGATAGAGGGATTAGACACTTTAAGCAATATATATTGCTAAAACACTCTCTGCTATGATGCACGAACAATTTTGCAACGACACACATCTAAAGCAACTTATCATGTAGGGTGTAATAATTAATGCTTACCGTTTCAATGAGCTTTCTATTATCCATGAGAGGTGTTTTATCCTTGATATCATTTGATGTTAGCCACGTTTTAATTTGATCCCTCAGTCGCTACACAAACACCCAGACATACAATACTTTATAAGTAGGACAAAAAAATTACCCAACCTGCAATTTTTTAATTTCCTTTTTCAGGTCTGCTTCATACTTTTCTTTTTGGTTTGCATTAGAAGCACTATAAACCTTTAAAAACAATTAAATAAAACCACTAATAAAGGATAAGTACTATTGAAATCACCTTTTGCCATATATCTTCAAACTGTTCTACTCCTTCTGACACTTTCTTGAGACATCTGTCAATGTCCCCTGTGAATATAGAAAAAAGGGGTGCTACAATGAACTATTGAATACCAAAATTACCCTGAAGCTTCCTTTTATCAGCCATGTCCAATTAAACTGATGCGACAAAGTACAGGCATTGAGTTTTAGGGAGTCTCAGTAGCAGAAGCACATTTTGTCAGCCTATGTAGTTGTTTGCTTTCTCTTGTTTCTGGCGAGGTCGTTACAGCCTCGTGCACTTTGAGGGTTCATAACTCGACCTTTGAGCGTGATAGTCGCGTGATTAGCAGGAAAGACGCGGGAGATTTAAATATTAATACAATTCATATTTTCTATGCGTATGCAATATTATTTTTTTCTATAATTATTAATGGAGATGGAAAATACAGATTCTGACTGGAACTTAAAGACTAGTAGTACTGCTATTACTCTTACCTCAGAAGAAAAACTACAAGATGGTAAGCCGGTTATTTCTCCCAGCAGTTCTCGTTCTGATGCATCCCACTTTATACCGCCACATAATTCAGGTTTCATTTCTTCATCCATTATTGATGCAAGCAACAAATATGTGTCTTTGACATCACTTCCATCTGATAGTAAAAAAAGTGATTGTGATACCTCAAATTCTGATGAATCCCGACTAATACGAGATAAAGGCAGTGAGATTCAACAACATCCAGAATACAATTGCGAGCAACAAGCTAGCAATAGCACCAGGAAAGGTAATATCCAACCTACTATCCCTCAGTTACTTTTGAACAAAAGAAGCAATGAAGAAGATGTGCAAAACCAGGAGTCATGCAATAGTAGAACACCACCACAAATTCACCAGGATGTCAAAGTTTTGCTTAAGGAAAAAAGAAAAAGTATTAACAAAACTAAAGGAGATCTTGCAATAAGCTTTATTCCTGAGGATTTTAAAAAACAAAGATGTGCAGCAAAGTTAGCAGCAGACCGAAAAAAGGCAATAGAAAAATTACATAAAAGCAGAAAGGAAAAGCTTCACAAAAATTTACAATTAGCAGAAGAAGAAATGGTACGTTACATTGCTTTATAACTGCATCAGTCAGTTTCATATTATCATAAGATGGTATTTCAAAACCGTATTGCATTGTAGTTAGCAAGTTGTGATATTTCATGGTTTCAGGTACTATATTATCATAAGACATCACTTTAGTATTGCATGGCAGTGAGTATGTTGTTGATTTCAGGTGTATTATGAATATTCATTCTGGACACGCCTGCCCCAAATTACTGAACCTAGATGTTTGTGTTTTCTAATGTTTACATCACTTCTATTCACTTAACTGACACCCTTTCTCATCTATATAAACATAATTATCAGCTCCTCTCACCCTCATACAACTAACACTTATCACCTTTATGCTTAGTCACCCTACCTCCTCTCTTTCCTATATAACTATATCGCTTTCTCTTATTTCTCAGTCTTTTCAGTATATCGAAATCTGTGAAGTCTCATAAAACAATTGAGATATTAACTTGATTGTGAGATTCAGGGGACCCAATACTGCCTTATAGTAACGGAGCACTGTAGGAATTTTGTGTTTGGTTCTACAATTCCCCTCATTTAGTTTGGAGCTGTTTCTGAAATCTAGTTCAGAACTCACTTTGACACATTCCATCTGCAAAATTAGTAACAATACAATAATTTGATCTCTGTATCATCATCACTGCTCATGAGCATGAAGTATGTGTTAGTCTGTCCACATCTGAATCACAAAGAAGGCAGAATCAGAAATGTTTTTCAAACTTGAGTGACAATGTGCATGAATCTCATCAGATTCTTACAGGAATCTTGACTGGACTTGCTGGTTTTTTCAAATGTTCCTCAAGTGATTCTGGCAAGAATCATACAATGATCTTGGATGAATCTTGCATGATTCCAGCAATGATCTTGCATAAATCTCATCAAATTTTGTATGATTCCAGCTAAGATCTTGCATGAATCTCAACAGATTCATGCAAGAATCTTTAATGAACTTGCTGGTTTTTTAACGTTTCTTAAATGATTCTGACAAGAATCTTTTGTGAATCTTGCATGATTCTAGCAAAGATCTTGCATGAACCTCATCGGATTCTTACAGGAATCTTGACTGAACTTGGTGGTTTTTCAAACGTTTCTTGAATGATTCTGGCAAGAATCATATATGATCCTGGATGAATCTTGCATGATTCCAGCAACGATCTTGCTCGAATCTCATCTTGTATGATTCCAGCTAAGATCTTGCATGAATCTAGAAAAGATCTTGCGTGAATCTCACCGGAATCTAGCAGGACTCTTGACTGAACTTGCTGGTTTTTCAAATGTTCCTTGAATGATTCCTGCAATATCTTACCGAAATCTTACAGGAATAGTCGTGCAAGTTTCTTGCTTGTTTTTACAAATGAATATCTTGACACTTGACAAATCTTAACTGATCTTGCCAGTATCTTACAAGAACATACATGCAAGTTTCTTGCTTGTTCATACATGTAAGATATATTTTATTTTGAAAGCAAATCAGTTTTAAGCCAAAAGCTTCACAAACCTTGAATTATTCGAGAAAAAGTTCTTGGTATAGTTTAGTGTAATGCTTTGTTCGAACAATGAGTATGAGAAAATGTGTAATTTAGTACTAAGCTGTAGTATATTCTTAATTAGCAAGTATTTGGTCATTTTTCTATCAAAAAGTGTGCAATGTACTTTCCTTGGCTTTCCAACTTGAGAGCCATGCAAGAGTCACACCACATTCAAACAGTGCATTACAGTAAGAGGAGTCTCTCCCACCCACTAGAAAATATTCACCCCTTGCCCCAATAAATTCCTCTTTCTGCGGCCCATTTGAAATTCTTTGCTGCCTTACTTAATGGCAGGCCAAATATATTATTTTTTATCATATGGATTAAGCAACAAAAAGTTCTTAGTACTTAAAACACTGATACATACTACAATACTGAGATATATCTATAGATGGCCAATACTATTGAACACTAGTTACTGGTAATTGTTGTATCGCATAGTTTCAAACTTTATTTTATGTGAAGGTAAAAATGGAAGCTAAGCAGAAATCTAAATCAAAGAAAAAATCAATGAAGTTGAAATCTCAAAGTACAGAGACTAATTTGTCATCTCAGAAGCACATTTCTACTGGTTGTTCAACTCAACAAAATTTTCAGGTAAATAGTCAGAGCAGTATTTTCATATTTTTATTACATTGTCTGTTACAGTAACATTTTGTTAGCTCTTATTGTATGTAATTATTACTGCATCATAGCATTTGTATACATGAACCATTGCATGTGATATACCATACCAGTTAGAAATTTATCTTCCTAAAATTTGTAACTAAAAATATTATTTCTAACATTCATATCAATTTGAAGCTGCACCAAGTGACAATTTGGTTGAAAATACCGGCATAACTAGTAACCATACCTGAATAACTTAACCAGCCATCTAATTAGAAGATGTGTAATTTTTTACCAGTACCATTGCTATTCCAAACACAGTCTAAAGTTTAACAAGATACAACTTGACAAAAACAATGTTTGGTTTGGTAAAGATAGCGTCAATGATTGATTAATGTTAAACATGGCATCAACGAGATAGTTGGTACTACAATAGCATTGAAGTAGAGTGAAAACAACAACAACTGAAGAATCATAAGTGTTCATTGGATCATCACATTGTTAGCTAAATAAGTTTTTTTGTTTTGTTTTTTTAATTACTTCCTCTCAAGTTCTGACCAAATTATTTAGTAGGTTAACTTTGTGATAGAACTTCTTGAACAAAAATTCTAATATATTTTTATCAAGTTTTAAGAAGCAAGTAGCAATTCTATTTCAGTTGTTAAGAAAGGTTAGTATTTCTGTAAGCTATAACAGTCTGTTTTGTATGTCAGAATAAAACAGTCAGTGCTCAAAGTACAACGAAAAAGGTTTCTGATAAATCTTCTACTTATGATGAAATAATAAGTACACTTCAGCTTTTGGAAAAGGTTCCATCTTCCTTATCACATTTTGAAGATGAACAGGATATTGTTGGTACTCTATATGAACAAGAAGGTAGTGTTGCAGATAATGTGGATTTTGAACATTCTAGTGAGCAACGTAAAAGTCAACTTCAATCCATTCTCGTTTATTTAGATGAAGTCGAAAAGTCTGAATTTGATCATTCGATAAATTCATCTATACCCACAACGGTAACATACAACCCTACTCAGTCATCTGCCACATTTACTCAACCATGTCACACTGAGTAAGTCCTTATTCTTGAAATAATGAATTAATTGTTTAATAATTTAAAAGGGATTTTTCCAAGCCAATGCACATTAATAAGACTGCTTCTTGATTAATATTTTATTAACCAAGGTTGCTTCTTAGCACCTTCAATCTTAAGTAAGACTGAAAATATTAAAAATTTACTTAGATATAGTGAGCCAAATAAAAAAAAATAAGGTCAGCTAAAAATCTTAATTGTAAACCGCAGAGATTTCATAAGTAAAAAGATTGATGTTGTAATTTTGAAGCAGGTTAATTTGATAAGACATTGTCTGTAATACAGATAATTGAGCTAGCCCTAAATACTTAAACCTGCTACATAAGCACATGCTTAGTTATTTATAGTTTTATCAACATCCAATCGTAAATACTTCAAGTAACACTTAGGTTCATTCTAGACTAAACTGTAGTACTTGAGGAAAAGAGAAATGATTTACATTTCTTTTACCTTGTGTTGCACATTGCGAATTTTCTAATTGGGTCAGTTTTAGGAAGTTATAGGAATAGTAAAAATAGCTATTTTTGTTATCAGTCTGCTTACTTACTCGTTTGTTTGTTGTTGTTGTTTTTTGCTTGTTTGTTTTTTTAAGATACATTACAGCCATTTTATATGAACTGACTTGAAAGTTTTTACAAACTATTGAGAGTCTGTGATGGTGTTCATTTATTTTATTTTATTTTATTTTTATTTTTGTTTACTTATTTAATTACTATTCTTTTACTTATTTGTATGATAGCTACATGCGAGCATAATATTTGCACAATCAAGATTCCGTGTTTTTTTGTTTTGTTTTTGTTTTGTTTTTTTGTTGTTTTGATTATGTTTGTTTGTTTGTTTTTTGTTTGTTTGTTTGTTTTGATTATTTATATTGTTCACAAAACCTCTTTTTCTGCCCACACCACTAATAGCATAAGTTGGTAAAGAGTCTTGATGAAATAAAGAAATGGATCTGCCGAACAATGAGTTGCAGGTCCAAGTTATTATTGGAGCAGACCTTAACGACTGTACTTTTTGTTTTATTTATAAAAGCATAGCAGACCTAACTCAGCATTATTTTTCTTCTTTGTCATTGAATATGTGATCAAGTTAGGAGTTTTCAATAGTAGCTCATAGTTAGCTGCTAGGCTAGCTCGCTCACTATTTGTGCTTAACTAAGTATGATGTGTGAAACACTATCAATGGTGCAGTTAATTGAAACTTATGTGTATTATATAGTTGCTGCAGGTAACAGCCATGAATTAAAATTATGATTCCCCTATCTTACTCTCCTCCAATCCCATGCAGAAACATTTTTTAAAAATTGTATCACAAAGCGAGTTTAAATTGCACACAGAAGATTTATAGAGTGAGATACACAAATAATTATGGTATAAAGTGATGTATCATGTTTTGTTTTGTTTTTAGAGCTACGAAAGGAATATATAGCTTGCTTTTTTTTACTTGTATGAAGCTTTCTTAGCCTATGGTTACTCCATCCATGTATAAAGAACTGACATGGAGAATAACTTATTGGAGTGTAAAGTCTTGTCTTGTGAACCTCACTGCTCAATCACTACTGTTTCTGTTTGAAGGCCGAGGAAAGGGAACGAAGTGTGTTTAATATCTTGTCGGTGTTCTGGAATAATCCTCACTGCATTAACTGCACTTTCCCCTTCAAAACAGCATTATCCACTCTTTTTATTTGGTCTTTTACTCAGTTAAAAAGGTAACTATGGTTATATAATTAAACCGTGGCAACTCTCGAAATTATAGCTAGATAACTTCCCTCTTCATCAGGCTTTGCCCTCGGGATTGGGACAGTTATCATCGATATTCCTCGAACCCATGGTTTAACTATTACATTTATATAGTGTGGTCATTTTTTTTTTGGTTTTTGCTCCGTCACCATTAGTACATGAGCTCGCACTAATTAATAAAATGTTGTGAACTAAATAAGAGTATCACGAAAAGTCGAAAGAATAGCTTTGTATTTTGTGACAAATAGTCTTTACCTACATACATGTATATCTCAATTGCCTTTTGGGTCCATCTCCTAACAGCCCCACTTTCAAGAAATTCATGATGAGAAACAGAATGTGTATCTTATTATGTTAGTTGTGCATGTTTCTGTCTCACTGATGCACTTCTAGTGCATTTTTAGTCTGAGGACAAGGTGTTTCACACACACACTCAGTGCACATCACTTGTTTAATTAGACTTGGTGTAGGACTTTACATACTATTTTTACCGATGTGACTATACACTCCATCTAAGAATCTAGTTACTTTGAGAATGTGCAGTACAATTCAAGGTAACTAATGATCCCAGTGGCAGTACTACCTCAACTCGTGTGTTGATAGTTTGACCTCTCAGTGTTCATCCCCACAGTAGTATCGAGGAATGATAATATTGTATGTTTTATTTTATTGCTAAGTGTTCAAGTATCTATGGAAAATGCTTCAGCTACAGTGAAAGATGTAACAGCTACTATTATAGCTCAGCGGATGGAATTGGAAAACAAAAATAAAACTATTACAATGCTTCAGAAAGCCTTAAATGAACAGAAGGAACTAACACTTTATCATGCTAAGGAAATGGAGAAAGAAGAACAAAGAAGATTAACTTTACTGAAGTCTGAACATGAAGAAACAGTAAAGAGGCATCAGTGCTTCATTGATCAAGTAATTTCCAATGCAAAAATTATTTTGTATATGGGCTCATTTATCATAGTACATGTGTACATCTTCTCATATTGTTATACATAAATGGAGCTAGTTTATGAACTATTTTTTCTTAGATGTTCTCTCTAAAGTTTGAATATCCATAGGCTCCTTACTTTTTTAATGATAACTTTTACCAATAATTATAGCAGCTAGATGTTGTACAGTGAAATATCGATCCAAGACATCAATTTAACCAAACAATAAAATATACTGTGTGCGCATTAATAATGTTTCTTTCAAAAACGTTTCTTGTTGTAAAAGCAGCTATTTTAAGATTCACGTGCGAAGGCAATGGCAGGAATAGCTAATAGGCAATGGTGTAACTGAGGGGGCCTAGGGAACTGGGCCCCACCCCCATGAAGAATACCATTTTACTCACAAAGTTCCATGGACTGTTTGGGTTCTAATCCTTCACAAAATTGTGTAACTTCACATTTTAGTTTGCTTTTCTCCATACGTTTTATGCTATCCATAATCATTAATTGTCATGCAGCTTTTAACTTATTAGACGTATTCTCTCTCTTTCACAGGCTATTTTTTAAACAATACAGAATTAAAAATATTTGGTCACCACCGGGAATCGAACCCAGGACCGCTTGCTTAACGCACAAGCACTCTGCCACTGAGATACAACAACCAGCCAGCAAACAAATACTCCGATTCTGTATTATACTGTTGGGGTACTGCTATGCTACAGTCTAACTCTCAACAGACCAATGAAAATTCTCTTTTTTCAAAGATTCTTTTTATTCATTGATTTTTTTTTTACTCCACTAATTTATCACTTCATAATTTCTTTCTTAGCCTTCTTTTACTCGTTAGATCTAGTAGACAAGTTTTAGTTTAGATGATTTTTTTTTTAAGTAGCTAGTTGACAGATGTCCAGCAAGTCATTTTATATAGCTTGCTACATGCACAATAGCTAAAAAAAAAACAACTATATACCTGGTTGCGAGGTATGGCTAACATTCTTCCAGGATATACCTACACTCTGTGAATCCGGTCAACAGAAAAAGGAGGAATTGAGCTGAATATTTACTTACACTGTAGATAGGAAAATTGATGCAATTACCACTATCGCCACCTAATAGCATAATGTCAGTAATATTTTTTTGTAGGCATAATTGGAAGTGCGCCTACATGAGGGACCCTCCAACTCTTTCTGCTTACCCTTGTTACAGTATTGCTAAAAAGTAGAGAACTGTTTTTCTTATCGGGACTGAGCTTGAAACTTGCAAGAAGGGAGGAGATACGGTTACTTAGACTTTCAAAAGAATTTGAAGTTAATAAGTCCACCACGACATCTGGAATCATTGATTTGTTTAAAATGTATAGCAATTGTCTGTAAATAGCAGAGAACCTACAGAATAAAAATACATCAGGTTTACTGACTTGTTGTTGGCATTTGCAGCTTTCATAGCTTTTTGGATCCTAATAAACATAGCAATGTTTTTTATGCATTTAATTTGATTGTGATAACACCCAATTGTTTCATACTGCACTAATGATTCTGTATGAATTTTTTTTTTTTTAATTTTGAATTAATTTCATGTAATTATTCTCATTATGGTTATATTTATACATGTAGTTGATTGAAGACAAGAAATCTTTAAATGAACATTGTGAAGTTTTATTAAAGGATTTAAAAGATTTAGATACAAATTATAAGGCTAAAGTGGCTTCTTTGGAGAAACAACATGCTGCTGATATAATGAAAATTAAACAGGTAACGGCTGCATCTGATAAGTTAAGAATGGAGAAGTGGCAAGCAGAACAAACACAACGCATCAAGGAATCTACTGTGAAAGGTCTTGAACCTGAAATTCAAAAAATCATATCCAAAAGCAAAATGGAAACGATTAAAATTAAGGCTTTACATGAAGCTGAGTTATCTCAGGCAGATGAAAGGGCCAATAAGAAATTTTTAGAACAAATAGAACAACTACAAGAACAATATTCGTTAGAACGAGAGCAAGCATGCACGCAAGAACGAGAAATTGCAAGAAAAAGGTATGTTTTGTAGATGTCATTTTCTAATACATGTAGCTATTAAGTAAAGGGTACTTACTATACATATATTATTATGTTTATGTATATTTGAAATATAGTTGTTTTAAATGTCAAATCAGATTTCTTAATTCTCTGTAGCTCATACACACCCCCTATAAGGAGGTGACTTTTTTTACCCAAGGTCTAAAATTGTGATCAGTTCTCTACCTCCATGGGAAGCTTTAGGTTCAAATAAAACTATACAAGTGCAAATGAATGATAATTGATGATACGGCATTAGAGTGATATATGTAGCTTTAGCAGAAGTATAGTTAGTAGTACTTTAGTAGTCTTCAAATGGTAGAAAAGGTTTCAGAGTAGATTCGTACAAGTTTTGTTAAACGTGGAGTTTGGCATAACTGTTAGAAATTTGTCTAAGTCAAAAAGAAACAATAAACCTTGTATTTTTATTTTTTTTAAATTCTATTATAATTTCATCAATAAATGAATAAATTACTTTGAGAGATGGAGGTCTGTGTAAGCCCAGACTTGAAGATGGTGTATATCCAGTACAGACTTAACGAGTGGAGCAAACGACTAATAGAAATGCAAAATAATTATTTTTGGTGAGTGAGCGAAGCAAGAGATACACTATCAGGGGTAACACGATTGAAAATATGGGATATTTGTTTGTTATTGAGCGAGCAAAGCGAGCAAGCTACTGTTAAGGGTGGACAATTGAAAATCGGGTATTATATGTTCGATGTTAAATGCACGCGCGGGCACTTTTTTCTTTTCTTTTTTTTCACCCAAAAACACGGCTTTTCAAGCTTGACCCCAGTTTCTTCTGATACTACAGCATTAAGAAAGTTGTACTTCAAACTTAGACTCCAAATTGTGCTATAATTCCAGCAGAACACTTGTTTTTAAGTCACAAAAAGTTACTGTGGTATTGAAGACCCTGTACCGGATGCTAGAAATGCTGCTTGTTTGGTTGTCAAGAGCCACTAGTAGTCAGAATGGCTTAATATTAATACTAAGGAAGCTACCACTACTCGGGGGAAGCTGAGTTAAGTAGTAGTATTATATTATTGTTGACTAAAATTACAAAAAATAACACTGGCTTAATATATTATTATATCTAGTACTTATTACAAGGAGTCAGAGTGTGATATGGTGAAATATTTCACAGGCAGGCTAATTTATTTTCTCAAGTCTCAAATGGCGAGAGGTTACTATGGTATTGAGACTTTTTATAAAACGTAATCATAACTAGATTGGAACTTTCTCACCTAAAAGGGTCTGGAAAGAGTCAGAACTTGGTACACCGCTCTGGGAGATGAGCCAGAGCGTAAGATAGATTCTTATTAGATTATTATTACAATTACAAAGTTCTGACCCTTCATAAAAACTAGATTGAAACTTTCTCACCTAAAGGTGTCTGGAAGAAAAAAAAAATGTGAAAAATTTTAGTTGTCACCGGGGAATCGAACCTAGGACCACTGGTTTTAGCCACTAGTGCTCTAACCATAACCACTGAGCTACGACAACCCACGACTGCCAAGACCTTCACGTTTTACCATTATACTATTGAGTAGTTATCGCTTGCTGCAGTCTTGTACTCAACAGACCACCAATTATGTGCCATCAGAACACCTTTTCGGTGTTGACTGGAAACACCTCCCCCTCCGGAGAGTAGCCATAATTAGTGGATTGAAAAGGCTTTAGACAGGGTGTGTATTCATGAATAATTCATTAGCTGAGCCAGGTTTGATAAAGGCATCATAATCAAACTGTCGTTTGTACTGCTGGTGATTAGTCAATGAAAAAGCAATGTCTACATGCAGAGCTGAGCCTAGTTAGTACAGTGTCGTCAGTACTGACGATGACTGTGACATTGGTTGCAACTAAATTGAATGGTAGAGGATAATATTATAGATTGAAAATACTTACTCTACTGCATTCCTAATTTGCAAAAGATGCTACATACATCAAGTGTCACTGTGTGTTGAGGTACTTGCTAGTACAGTTTACTAATACGCTTGTCTGTTAATAATGACAACGACAGTGTGTTTGCATTCATGGATAATTCTTTAACTGAGCCAGTTGGTAAAGTGTAATCAGTAATGATAACAGTGATGTTTCATTAATACATGAGTCTAGAAGTGGTAAGTGAGAAAAAAATGACAACACTGTAATACTGAGCCAAGTTGGTACATTGTCACCATGAATTTAATGAGTAAAGTGTCATAACATTCGAGTAGAGACTATTGAGGAAAAGACGACTGTTGTGTTTCTCAGACCATGTAAGGACTGTGAAATTTAATAAAGCATTCAAAAGGGATTGCAACAATTTCACAAAGCCTATAAGTCTGCAATCATGTATAGAACAGAAAGACTGAGAAGCAAGGAGAGGCAAACAGAGAAGAAGAAGGGAATCCAAACTAAGAAGAACAGGCTCTGGAAGAAAGGAAAGGGAAACTAATGAATCTAAACAAAGTGGTAGACTACTCAACAGTATAAAGGAAAAATGTGAGAGTCTTGGAAGTTGAGGGTTGTCGTAGCTCAGTGGTCCTGGGTTCGAATCCCCGGCGACAACTAAGACTTTTTCACATTTTTCCTTTGCTTTTTTCCACACCCCTTTAGGTGAGAAAGTGTCGATCTAGTTTTATGAAGGGTCTGTAATATACAACAACTCAATACTTACTGCATATCAAACACTCACTGATGTATTTACAATGTGCACAACATTTCTTATCTTGGTTAGCATCCTATTTATAGCATTATTGAAGCACCAAGTCGCAACGAGATGTTCCAACCAAATGTTTATTTGCAAAGAAATGTTTGACTCGATTGATTTTAGCCTACGTGTTATTGATGACGTAATAAGCCTGTGAGGTCATTCGCACAAGTCGTTGATACTAGAGCTACCAGAGCCTGTCCTTCCTCCCCACCCACCAATATAGGGAAGGAAAATGGTTGGTGACGCCAGACTAACAAAACATTTCACTGACAAAATGAAACAAAAATTCACATCACAATATGTATATGTTACAGACCATTTTTTAACTACAAGCACGTTTTATAGGTCTGGACCATTTTTAAAAAGCCTGGCTCCAAGCCACAATGTTGCTGGTCTTACAGTAGTAGTGATTTACAATTAAAACCCAGCAGTGTCACCTGAAAATCAGGCCGGTTCCAAACTAGCCAGCCACCAGATACTAACACTGTTCTGATATATACAAGAGCCCACATGAACAAAATTTATTGGTCTACTATTTGTGAATCCAGTTCCCCACAGATTGTAAGAAAGGAACAAGAAGGATAATTAGAAATGTTTTGGGAGAGAAAATAATTAAACCTATAAAAAAAATAATAAATCCAAAAGCAGTAAATAAGATTTCCATTTTTTATGTTAAGAAGGTGGATTTTGAATTCTTTACATATTTCCAGCCTTGGAATGAAAGGTGTTCTAATGGTTCCAAGGAAAAAGAATGAAGTAAGTATATTGTAATTTTGAAACAACCACAAATTACCAAGCTACCTCTATGACCCATCATTGCTAATAAATTCCTGTCACAATTCCAAATGTTACCAAGTTTTTTTTTGTTTTTTTTAATTTTTGTTTTTTTTTTGTTTTTTTTTGCTTTGGGGGAGGGGGAGGGGGGAGAATATTCCAGTTAATACAAGAAGTTTGCTTCATTTATTCCTTCAACTAAAATAGTGGTGATAGAGTGGTTATATCCAGTGACATTCACAAAGCAAGAATTTATATCTGCTCCAATAAATAATTCTCTGTGTCAGTTTATTTCAGACATGGATGGAGTGGCCTTTTGTCAAAAAGAAAGCTGCTACTGTAGTGTTATTTTAAATTTAAGATGTTTTAATAGTATCTAAAACTATCTGCTTTCTTGTCACTGTCAATAACGCAAGATATATAGAATATGTGTGTGGTTGGGATGGGGAAGGTACATGCATGTGTTGAGAGACAAATAAGTGAAAAATCTAATTAGGTTTGGTTAACTTCTTGTCTCCTTGCAGTTAAGTTTGGTTAACTTATTGTCTCCTTGCAGCACTAGAGTTAGGCAAGGTATTTATACAATATATATATATATTAGTACTTATTACATGAGTCAGAATGTGATATGGCAGAATATTTCACTGAGCAGGCTAATTTATTTTCACTAGCCAGAGGCGGAGTGAATAAAGCCTGAGAGTGAAATATCTTGCCATGTCACAAGTGTAATAAGTGGTTTATTCCACACTAGTTATCTTTACTACTGTAGTTAGTACTAGAGGACCAGTAACTTACAGCTAAAGTTGGTTGTAGGGGACGGGTCATGTACCTAAAAATATCATTGTGAAGATATCTAGGGTGGAATAAATACATATACTGTATATCATGTTAACTGTGGATTTGTCATATTCTCTTGACTGAGCACACAGGTAATAAATTATTTAAAATATTCAAGCAGCAAGATGTGTTTCGATAATTTTTTTAAGGTATGAGATTTAGTATGGTGATATTAAAAATATATAATGAGAATTATAAATCTACTGGTGATACATACATTTGCAACTCAAAATCTTGATATTCAGAGGCATTGGTAGTGGTAAAAAATTATGGAGAGTAATAGCTATATGTATAATTTTCTAAAGTATCTTGCTCACATAATTGTTGTTGGCAGGTATGAAAAACTTGTAGAACAGGAAGAGGTTAACTTCCAGCAACAAAGAAGGAAGCTATACACTGAATTAGCACAAGAAAAACAAAAGATGGCTGATGAAGTTCAGAGACAGAGAGAATTATTTGAAGTTCGGCTCACAGAAGTGAAGGAAAAACATATAAGGTAACTAGATATTATCTGTGAAATATTTAAGCTACAAAGTGGACTAATGCTACTTAATTTCATATGGCACCAAATAACTAAATAATTTCACTATGCATACTTTTGTATGATGCAGAATGATGGAACAAAACATGAAAGGTCATTCTCGTCAAATTAAAGAGATGACAGAACAGCACAATGCTGAGTTGTGTACTCTGCAGGAAAATGTCAAGGAAAAATGTAGTACTTTAGAAGAATTTTATTCAAGGAAGAAACAAGAAGATAGAAAGCGAATGGAACATAGTTTAAAGAAGCAACTGCGACAAGAAAGAGATAAAGTTAGCAAATTGTAATAATTTTTAGCATTGACAATCATCACTTACCCACATTTAGCACTTACTGATTATATATGGCTTTTGTAAAACTCAAGCTGATTGTAGCTTGATTGCTCTGCATTCTTTACATTTGTATATGTTGAGGGTATGGCCAAGTGAAACAAAATATCCAAATATGATTATTTTTTTCCTACTTGTTGGCAAAGGGAGGAAGACTATTGTTTTCTTTTACTGACTGCACATTCACTTATATGTGGTTGTTGTTTACAAGTAGTGTTTAAAATTGTACCATACTTGACAACACTTGAACTCTATTTAAATGCACGTGCTGGTATTACATTGCTAATTAGCTATCTTTTTAAACATCACGTTCGTAGCCATTTTAGTGTATCAGTCAGCTAAAGCTGTACATTAGTAACTTCTGGAAGTATGTATATGCATGCTTGTGTGGGTCATAAGTAATATATTTACAGTTCTTGCTGTGGTAACTGCTGCATGCACCACTATAGTGACTGTCATCTGCTACAATATATATTAATAGGAAAACTTATTTTACTACTTGCATTAAATTTATAGGAAATAGAGTTGATTATTGCAAAATTTGAAGATGAAATGTCCAAAGCCAAGGAAGAAAATGAGCAAACAACGAAATCTAGGATTAGGTAAAATTAAGTTTTACTTTTATGTGTACTGGTTTATTTGCTGTTTTGGATTAATTGTAGCTATATTTTTGTGTGAATCATTTTATGGCAGACGAATGAAAGAGAAGTGTGAAACTGAGGTTAGGGAAGCTGAACAATCAGAAAAAAGTACAATATTAAAGTTTAATTCTTTAAAGGTACAGTCTCTGAATTATATATATTATGAGTGACTCAATAGTGCACTATATATTTTAGAGTTTTAATTTTATTTTAAAGGCTGTTTTAAAAAATAGTAGGAAAAAAAAAGAAAGAAGGAATGGACCAATAAGTTAAGGAATATACTGTTTAGATTGTTTAAGAAAAAAATTTATTCACTTTTAATTAAATTAGGAGTATTGTGTGCTGTAATTATGTTGTCAGGTTTATGTTATTGTTTTAATAGACTCAGGTTATTGAACTTCAAGGAGAAGTTGCTAAATTGCAATCAGCATTGCACCTACGTGATGAAGAAATTGAGCGCATTACCCATGTGTCTTCCAAACTTAGTAAAGAACGAGATCAAGTTACAGATATTGTTCGCCGAGAGTTTATAGACAAGTAATAGTCAATGTGTATTATTTTTATGAAATTTTTAGCAATTTAGTGTAAAAATAGTGGGTGATGTCAGAAGAACATGATTAATGTTGCAAAACATTTTTACTACACTAGCAAATAAATATCTATGTTTAAAGTGTTATAGTCTCATCAGCATTTGAACTTGAGTATATCCTATGTATCTACTACATGAAATGCTACATATTTGCCATTAGAATACAGTGACATACATAGTTGAGGTTGAGTAATTAAGGTAAGTTACTATATAGTGGGTTGTTTATTGTCTGTGGCATGAATAGTGGTATGTACTATATTGTACCTAGCACTTTTATTTTATTTTTTTATTTTAATTACACAACTTCAAATAATAACTAAGTTAACACAACATACCCCTCATTACCATCTTGATTTATACGTACCAACAGAAGATATTAGACAATGTATATGCTCTTTGTTTCTGTCAATCTCTTTTACTCAGATACTCCCAAATGCTGACAAATCCACACTAAAATTTTTCTCTACTAGTTTTGCCAGACCTGACTAATAATCAGAGAAATCTAAGTTTTTTTTATTTTTTATTGAAGTCAATCAATGGCTAAACTGAGCTAGGACATTATCTCACCCTATTAGAACAATGATACACAAATAGTAGAAGAGGCTCAGATTATATATGCACATAGCACTGATGAACACACAACAAACACTATAAGTTACTAAGAACACATGTACAAACATATATAAGTGATTCCATCTAGTTAAGAATTAATAAATGTGTCAGCATTGGCTCTTGACAAACTACTTTCCAGTTCAAGCTCATTCATTTTCTTTTCCGTTGTATTTTTTTTTTTTGACCCTCAAGTCTATTATGTATATGATAATAGTATATTAGCAAGAATGAGTAGCTATTAACACTAAAGACTACTACAAGGTTTCAAGTAAATGATGGTGGGAATTACATAAACCTGCAGGACAATTTTTTCTTTCCATTTTGTAAGCCTTTGTATCATATTATTTATTTGAACATAATGGACTATAAAAACTAAATACTCTCCGACAGTTAAAATTGATAAATACCTGAGCCATCATAATACTTCACCCATTTTCATTATCACCACAATGTGGAACTCTGGAAATAATGTCAATTGTATTTCAGTCACCTGCTGGGGTGAAGGTGTAATGCTATATGAATTGTGGGAGATATATATCATTTAAAATAATAGCGAATTTTTCTCGTTCTAACAGACAATATATTAATTAAAACTTAACCTGACATTTCTACTTCTTGCCAATGCTGTTTTGATGTCAAAGTCTCTACACACTCTCTGAATACTCACACTCAATCCTGCTATGTATGGAATAGTAATAATCAAACTTTCTCTTGCTCAGTATCTGTGTGATCTCAGGTAACTCTTTAGAGCCTGCCCTAATGGTTGCATTGTCATAAGTACTTTGTGTAGGTGTATCTCTTAAGATCACATCTTACTAAAGTCAAAGATACTATTCCCATTACCACTGCGTCATCCATAGTGTACAGTATACCCTACAGCTGTGGTGAAGTATAGCAAACATCATCAAAGAGCATCATGATGCTTAGGTTTCAGCCATTGCTGAATATGCTTGGCGGCAACATCACCATGTTGAATGGGAAGAGTTAAGAGCTGTAGACAGAGCCAGTAAGAATTGTGAGTTAAAGATCAAGGAAGCTCTACACATGCAGATGACACCAGACAACAACAAGTTAAACAGAGACATAGGTTTAGAGCTTCCAGGATGCTGGCTGTCATTGCTGCATGCAAATCACCCTTCATATAATAAACAGTAAGCGTACCCTTCAGAAGTCTTGCTGTTTACATTGTGGTTGTTAATATATCACCATGGAAAGTTCGACCACAGTTGACCACTGAAGAGGATTTAGGCAAAAAGTTGAAACATACGGTTAAGTTTTAATTAATATATTGGCTGTTAGAACAAGAAAAATGTGCTATTATTATAATTATTTCAGCTGAGAATGACTGAATCATTTAAACTGTATGAAGTACTTTTTCTTTATTTGTTTGCTTTATTTTCATACTGTCATTATAGAATTGCATTATTAGAAAAAGAAAACAAGGAGTTAAAAAAAGAAATTACAGAATTACGTTCATCAAGTCAAATTGAACTTGAGCATGTTGAAAAAACGAAGGATCTCGAGTTGAAAAAAGTTCATGAAAAAATAAGGCAGGCAATGGAAAAAAAAGAAAGAAGTTTAGACATTCTTAGAGAGCAGTATGAAGGAACTGTTAAACGAGCAGATCATCTGCAGATGCTTCTTCAAAGACAACGTCAGGAACTTCTTAAGAAGTAGTACAATATACTCATTGCATTGTTTATTGATGTAGTAGAATTTTCTCATTGTGTTGTTTATATTCATTGATGTGGTAAAATATTCTCATTGTGCTCTATGTATATACATGTACATGTCTATTGACGTAAGTTTCATGGTTAATCAATTTTTAATGATTACATCATCTAATTTTCCATGCATTTTTCACACTCAATTCTAAAAATTCTTCTGATGTGAGTATTTTCAGTTTTGTATCGTTGGTAGTTCACTTATGACTGTCCTCGATCTGACTGAACTATGCACTAGGTATATCTGCTTGTTGTGTGGTGTCAACACTGAATAGAGAGTCAATAAGTAGAAATCTTCTTAGATAACTTTTGTTTCAAGAGGGTGAGTTTTCAATAATTGCTTTGCCCGGTGCTGAATAACTTGGGTGGATGTGTAGGGTGACGACTTACTTCAAAGTTACCTGTTTTATTCGGCAGTTTTCTATTCCAGCTGGTAATATGAAGAAAACAACAACAAAAAAAAACATGTGCAATTCATTCGTCACCATGTGAAAGCAATATCTTTCCAATGTCGGCATTGATCCCAATTAGTTTTAGCCTAAACTTGAAGTGAATACTTTCGAGTGACGGGTATTGATTAGGTCCTATCAGGAGTGTTTCCTAGAGAAACTCCTTAGCTGCATTTAAGAGATCACACAGTTTAGTTGTCGTCATTTTTTTTAATACACCATGCAGGCTATTATAATGTTTTCTTTGCTGTTCTGAATTCTGATGCTGGAACCATTTTTGCATACTTCAAGTCAAAATATTCATCAATGATCATGTGTAAGCATTCCAAATTAATGTTTCTTGGTAATACTCTATTCACTTTGAAATTACAGTGCTTAGCAATTTCAAAGTTAGCACCTAAAAAATGCATTTGGTTCGTGAAGTAGTTTCACCTTATATTGATTGTCTTTCTGACGTTTGTGAGCGTTATGGTATGATCTACAATCAGTTTGTCATCAGCAATAGTGGGTAAATCATTGACGAAAACAGCTCAATCATGCGCAATAATTCTCCCTACAACCAAAATTAATAGAAAAATGAAAACATCTGCAAATTGGCTTTGATAGTGGTGCTCCTTTGTTGATATCATTGAAGTTGTTGAGGCAAATGAAGTATGTGAAGTTATAAAACTCCTTTGAGATAACAGGGATGACTTCCTCAATTCTAACTTTTGGTACTGTTAGCACACATCCACTCTTGACACTCACAATGGTTTTAGAGACTTAGGTCTACATATTGACATTCCCGGCTGACAAAAAGTAAGTGCTGAATTCTGATCTTATCAGATTGTTAGCTCATTTTGTATACACTAAACTAGGAGGGCATGTAGATATTCTTATTTATGCTGCTAACATGATTGCATGCTCCACTAGATCATCTCATGTGGGTCCAGAAAATGTCATTTAAGCCAGACTAGCAATCTTCCTATGGCAATTACTACTGAGGTTGAGCCTAATCGTAAAGAAGTCACTAGATGAGCTACCACACAGCAGGAACTGGATTACAGCAACTGTTTTCTTCAAGCTTCTTTCCTCGTGCTAGGATATATTAACTTGAGTAGTAGTTGCTTCTTGTTGTGTGTTTAAATATGCAGTGATTACACTTTTTGCAAACTTTACAAGTTAAGCATTGACCTACAATCATCAGAGGTACGATTGCTTATTAATAGAATTTCAGGTGTTCCATTTCTTTATAGTTATTTTTCATAAGAAAGTTGAACATTAGTTAAAATGGGATCCTCTCTGCACTCTGGGCAAACTGTGCTCAATTTTGATAAGTCTGGCTGAAACTTAATCTTACCTGATGCCGCCATGGTTTCAATGTTGTTGTCTTTTTTTGGTCTGATTTATTGGAGGTAGCTATTATAGCATTACAAGTGTTCAAATGTTTGTTGAAGGTCCAATTTTTCCTATATAAACCATATCAACTTGTTATTTGATATACCCACCACTCTTCTTTCCTTAATAGGTGGAAACCTGTTTTTGAAGTAGCAGCAAGTCAACTTCCAAGTTTTCATAGATGTTTTTCACACTAGCTGTAATTCATAACTTAAGTTCTCCACAACTGAGCTAAGTTTGCATGCGAATACTTTCGTTGATTGAGGTTGCATAAATACTAACGACTTTGAGGACAAATGTCACATCCCAACCACACCTACCAATACCCACTCTACATTATTTGTAAAGTGGACAAGACATGAAGTAATACACATATCAAAAGTAATTCAATTTCAAAATTGTTCAACATACTATATTAAACATCAGATTGATTGGGAGAATGTTAAAATAATAGACCTCAAGCAAGGATTGCACAAGAGAGTTATTTATAGTATCAATAAATCAAAATAATTGATTTGTTCTTAGAACATGTTTTTGTCTCTGATTTATAATATTAGGAAACTTTTATGAGACGTTACAAGGGAGGAAGACGCTACAATTGCTTGGCTTGAACAATCAATTTATTTCACCCAGCAGCAGTCTATCAAAAACATGGTACCTTAATGTTGTTTTGTGGCATGTGTTAATCTTACTCATGGAGGTGTATCAATAAATTGTCAGTGTGTAATATATATAAGGGATGGTGGGAGCCATTTAAAAACTAATGAAATTGTTAAGTTATCATACTAATAGTCACGTCCAGTTTCTGCTGTTGTTCACAAAACTAATCACACCAAGAAGACCATGGCTGACTAGTTAAAATTTTCATTATGACATATGTAAACAATATTTTTGGGACCACCCTTACGAATAAGAGGACTGGGCAGAATGACCCCAGATTTGTTCATGGTAAAAGTTTCCAACCATTCACTAGATAATGTGTATCCTCTAATGAATAAAGAACCTGCAGTCAATTGACAGATATTGGAATGTAACCTTGGTCACAAATTAATAGGATGATGAGGAAGACCAGAGCTTTTAATGGGAGAAAAAAATTCCATAAGGAAGATGCATTCATAAAAAATATATGAACATATTCATGAACAACACCCACTGCAAGCACTCACAATCTATATATTTCGTCAAACAAAGCTATAGTCTAATTAACTAAGTCAAGGAAAGTCAACATTGCTAAGACACAACCCTCATTATCAATCTCCTGCAATAAATTATCAGTTTCATGACCTTCAGGAGCTTGTCCTGTTTGTCTAGCTTGTTGAAGTAATTGTACTTCACTTAGTAAGTGTAAATTTCAAAACCTGGAACTTAACTCACTGTTCCCAATAGTTTCACAACTGCTCCTCCTCTTCAGCCACCCACTCTAGCATCTCCGGCTAGTATTTTCTCACTACTCTCTATGCCACAGAAATGTCGAATGCATACTTCCAAGAACGCAGTCAACAAATCTTTTTTTTTTAACATTTGGATATGGACTTACTCAGACACCTACAGCTTATTGTGAATACCACAACTGGTTTTCCCAGGACTAACAGGAAAGTGTTCTTGCAAGCACAAAATATATTTACAAAAAAAGTATCCGAGGAGTATCATATTGAATACATTGTTGATCTCCTCATCGATCTTGTTGAAGCACCTTGCAATAGGAATTAATTCTTTCTGGCCCCAATGTTCTGAAATGTCAGCCTCAATGAGACCCAAAGCTAGGGGGAACAGTGAACATGCTGGTCACTCAGGACAACTATGTTTACCTTCAGATAGGAAGGTTTGCATATGCCACGAACCAACAGTACACAAAATTTAGATGGGTGTTAGGAGGATTAATTCCTAAAAGCATTCAAAACTGAGTTGGCCACATCATATTCAGGACAGTCTAAGTGAACTGAATCGGCAACTACTTTGCTAGCTTGAGAAATATCATCTTTTGAGTTTTCTCCATTTGAACAAGAAGTTCTCATGATACTTACTGCATTCGACCTAAAGGAAGATGTTGGATGTAAGTAATCTGTCTGGAAAATCTTGATCTACAGCAGTCAGGTGTTTCTTCATAAACAAGAAATCACTGAAACACAAGAACAGGTTATCTGCCTTCCAAAATCTTTTTAAAATATAGGACATGTAGTCGGTGCCAATATATAAACCCATTACCTTTATCATCTTCATTCTATTTGGTGTCATCAGTGGAGTTTGATAACTACCAAATTAAGAGCTCTGCCGAATCTAAATCAGGCTGCTGAACGATCAGCTCCTAAGCGGACCTAACCTATACCTTCTGTGATCATCAGTACTTCTCTGTTTTTTGTATCATAAATATTCCTTTACTGCAGACATATCCAAGAGAGTGGGATTTTAACTGGACCTTGATGCACATGACGATGGGCACCTACAAGACTTGAGGATGAAACATCTTACATTTGAAATCAAAATTCTCCCTATTCGGGGACACAAGATGTGAGACAGCTTGCTACTGATAAGTATGTAGATGTGATCCTTTAAAACTTCTATGAGGATGATTGTATTTTGGTGCATCTATTATTTTCCTACCACTTGGTCATAAAATACATTTTGTTCAACTGCACAATGTGACATCCACTGTGTACAGAAAACATACACACACAGATAGATACCTTCACTTTAAGTCTCATCATCCTAACCATGTAAAGAGAGGAGTAGTGAGATGCTTGTATCAGAGAGCTAGGAGGGTAACTAATATGAGTGAAAACTTGAAGGAAGAAGAGAAACACCTACACTAAGTACTTCAAAGTAATGGTTATGACAACGCAACCATTAAGGCAGCTTCTAAAGAGTTACATTCTAAAGATCACACAAATACTGAGCAAGAGAAAGGTTTGATTCTTACTATTCCATACATAGCAGGATTGAGTGAGAGCATTCAGAGAGTGTGTAGAGACTTTGACATCAAAACAGCATTTAAGTCGGGTAAGACACTAAGATCACTAAAGTCACCACAGAGTCATCCATAGTGTACAGTATACCCTGCAGTTGTGGTAAAGTTTACATAGGTAAAACAACTAGAAGGCTTGAGCAGAGAGTAAAAGAACATCAGGATGCTTGTAAGAGAGGTGATGAGAAAGTTTCAGCCATTGATGAACATGCTTGGCAGCAGCATCACCCCATTAAATGGGAAGAGGTAAGAGTTGTAGACAGAGCCAGTAAGATTCGTGAGTTGAAGATCAAGGAAGCTCTACACATACAGATGACACCTGACAACAACAAGTTTAATAGAGACATAGGTTTAGAGCTTCCAGGATACTGGCTGTCCATGCTGCATGCAAATCACCCTCCAGGACATAATAAACAGTAAGCTGTGCCCTCCAGAAATCTTGCTGTTTACTTTGTGTTATTTTATCACCACAGAGAATTCAACCTCAGTTGACCCCTGAAGAGGACTTGGGCAAGAAGTCGAAATGTCGGGTTAAGTTATAATTAAAAATATTGGCTGTTAAAAAGAGAAAAATTTCCTATTATATAATTATTTCAGCCGAGAATGACTGAATTATGAAAAAGTTTGATATAAAGTTGTTGCTCCACCCTGTGAGAATGTCCATTGTCAGTGCTGGACAAGGCACAGACCCCTGAAGCTAGTAACTCATTCACGCATGCACATTCACATAATGTTTTCTCATTAGTTACTCATCTTTTAAAGTTGTTTAAGCAGTATTAAAAACTGTTTTTAACTGCTTAAATCTCTACAAGGGAAAGCCCCTCAACTCATTGATGTTTCATGCTAAGTAATAGAAAAGTTTTAATTTGGGTTAATTCAGCTTTCCCAATTTCTGTTTTTCTCCCTCTGCAGTAATAGTTAACCAGGCTATATTTAGTGTTACAGTCACTATAAATACGGGTGGTCCTTCTGAATCCTCTTATCGATTAACTTCTAAAAAAGTTTAAACCATAAGGTGATTTATGCCTACTCAAAACTAAAGTGCGTTGTGCCTGTTGGAGTTGACTGACTTCCAACAGGATTATCATTGGCTTCTCATTTTGTTCCTTCTATTTCTAGGTGGTAAAAATTTACTGGCCTCAGATAACACTTCTTTTACTGAGAATACTGACCCTGATAACATTGCATATGCATATCGCTCCTAGCTCACTTGACAGTCAATCTGCTGAGATCTTGCATGATTTGACATTTGTCCAGTTAAATGGCATAGGTATATCTGATCTGCATAAGCTACAAACTTCAGATACTTCCCTGGTAGACCTCAGACAGTTTGCTAAAGATACAGAAAAAAAGTTATAGATGAAATGAAAGTATTAATGGGAACATAACTGGGCCATGGCACTACTAGGGACTTTTATTGTTCTACCCCAGCCACTCAGAACTAAAGTGCTAGCTCTGGAACATGACCACCTGGCGGATTTGGTATCACTAATACCTGATCAAAAATCAACAATCGATGTTTCACTTGGACTGGCCTTGCTTGTGATGTTAGGGTATATGTGCAACCTCATGATATTTGTCAGAGAAATTCAAAATCTAAACCTGCTAGAGCACCCTTATGGATAAGGTGTGATAAATTAGCTGTAGACAACTTTCATGAATGAACATTCACAAATCAAGAGAATAACTCTGACAGCACATCATGTCAGCTGGATTCTACTATAATTATCATCAACAAAACAAGTTCATCTCAGCACGAAACTCCGTTGCCACTAACTGTGAGACACAGTAGATATTCCTTGGCTGCTACCTTATAAAAGGGGTATTCTTCTTGGGCTGATAAAACCAGAGAAGAGACAGGAGTTATGATGTTTAAGCCAACTACTGAAGCACTTAAGCGGTAGCTAAGCAATTATACCGTGGATGATAGGTTTAAGTTAGGAATATAGTTCTTCAAACATCTGACAGCATTTAGTGCACTAAGATAGGGAATAGGGAATAAAAAAGGGTTCACCCATAATGTAGCAAACAGAACAGGAAAAGGTGTGGTGAAATAGAATGAATGTGATTTAATTAATTAGAAGCAGTGCTAGGAAGAGAGTAACTGACCAAAAGGAAATGTTCATAGTGTTTTGAGTCTGAGATATAGCTTATAGTTGAATAGTGGGTGGCTAATGGATATGTTAGGGGAGTTCAATTAATGAGAGTTAAAAGTGAATTAGTGCTTATGTTTATTAGTAAATGTGGCAGTACTATCGCTACAAGCTTCCTAGGTTCAAAAAAGGTAACTCTTGTATATTGAGTGTCATGTATCTGGAAACTCATTTATGTTATTTCCTATAGCTAAAAGATTCACAGCTGAGGAAACCGCTACTGATTTTCTCAAATTAATTTGCAATGTTGGATTGCTAATCTAATATTTACTGACCATGGTTCAAATTTTATGAGTAGGGTTGCAAAACATATGTGACCAGCTATGGGAAAACCAACAGACAAGTTCGCTATTAGCTACTACAATACGTCCTGAAAAGCAGATTGGTAAGTTACACAATACATGACAGACGTGCAAAATAATTTGAATACAATATTACAATCCATGAGTGAGCTATGAATGAAGCTAATTGAGAGAACAGGAAAAAGAGATTATGTCTCCTAGAACTTTGCAGATGGTTCACTATTATAGTTCTTTGGAAATTAGCTATTTCCTTACAATGCCTGAATTCTTCACAATGTACCTGCAATAGCTTCTCATTGGATATTGTGTAACAAGTCTACTAAACATGATGTATCAGCAAGTCAGTCAGAGCTGCTGGTATTTGAAGCATTACCATTGCATCTGAAGTACCATCAGAATCAACCATGACTGTTTCTGATGTGTCTGTATCCCAATCTATACTGGCTACTTTCTTCTACCTCTGATAAGGAACCATGGTTTATAAAGAGCCAGGTTCAGAGACACACATGCTTTGGCTACATCAGTCAATACTCATTTTAATTTCATAAAATCTCGGCCTTAGTTGGGCCTTCTAGTGGTGAGTAACAGAGAAGAACTGGATGACATGAGACTTATATATAGGGACAGAGTGAGAGGTGCAGAAGATGACAATGAACACATGATGAGGGTCCTCTGAGGACAAAGAGGACCCTCATGGAAAACCATGTCTTTTTTCTTGTGTGTTCTACTTGGTCTTGTGTGTATACACTTTCAAATATACGTACCGTAGACTCTCAGTTATCCGAACACCTCAGGACCGAGGGTTGTTCGGATATTCGAAATAAGTCATTTTGAATGGAGTCTTAATCTCTAATCTATTTAATGCACAGCAAAATTCCAACGAATATCATTATAATTCCCCAAAAATGGTGTTCGGATTAGCGAGAGTTCGGATAAACGGGGTTCGGATAACTGAGGGACTACTGTACATGCATTACCTTGTGTGGCGTGTGTGCATACAGTACTTTGGTGTGTGTATGTGTGTTTGTGTGCATTTAGCTCGCTCACCTGTATAATCCTTTGTTTCTACACAATCATGTGCTAATTGTCATCTCCCACATTTCTCACATACATTCATCAGCCAATCATGTGCTAATTGTCATCTTCCACACATCTCAGTATGTCCCTATATATAAGTCACATGTCATCCAGTTATTTTCTGTTACTCTCCACTAGAAGGCCCAACTAAGGCTGAGATTTTAATGAGTATCGACCTATGTATCTTTAAAAAATTGTAGCATCTGCGCGTCTCTGAACCTGGTTATTTATAATCCTTGGTTCCTTATCAAAGACTCATCAGACATTGCTAGTTAACTAAAACAAGCCCACAGCCAGAGGCTTACTAAAATACTAAGCTCAACTGTTTCCCTACCTACATCACCACTAAGCCACACCCACAACAGGAATAAAAAAGATTTTGGTTATATCTCCAAGGTATTCTTAAATAGTAATTTTACTGGCATATAATCTACCAGAAAATAACAAAAAAATAGAAAAATTGTTCATCGTGGTTGCCCTTTAATGTGCTTAGTGTCTTTCAGCTGCTTATTGAACGTTACTTTCAAAATCTGGAGATTTGCTCTTGCTTTCATAGAAGATGTTGTTTTGTTCTCTGACACTTAAACGACTTCAGTCATTTGGTCTCGTTGTCAAAGCTTCACATGCTCTTGGGCTGGCACAAAGTTTCAATTTCTGGGTTACATTGTGGGCAGGATCTCTACCTATTCCAGAAGCTCTGATTAAACAGTTTAGTCACTACAAACAGCCACGGACAAAATTGTATTTATTAGTGTGGTTATTTTATTTCTTCCTTTTCTTATTTGTGTGCTCTACTACATTTGTGTTCAACAAAAAATTCACCTGACATTCTTGTGTGGATCACAAGGACAGACTTTATTAATTCTCTTAATTCTGCTACTTGTAATTATACTCGGTTTGCATTCCATCATCCAAAAATATCCATTGATTGTGTTGTGATGCATATTCCTATGACATTGAAGGAGTGTTGTGTGTCTCCAGGAATACTGAGGAAATTTTGGTATCCTACCATTCAAAGCAAATACTTGATAGAGAGACCAGGTACAGTGGCACTGAACTTGAAGTCCTGGCTGTGGTGAACTCTGTAAAACATTTTGCATTGGATGTCACTTTTTAGTGAAGACTGATCACAAGGCATTGACATTGCTATTGTCCTCTCTGTGTAGTTGGTGACTGCAACTAAAACATTTCCATTGAATACAGACCTGGAGAAGAGAACGTCTTTCCAGGTGCACTCTCTAGACAAGGAAAACATCAAGTTTCTTCTTCATCCTAAAGGGAGGGGACAACAGTAATAACAATTTATGTTTCCACCCACCTAGTGACTTCAATGAACTTCTCATGTTCTCCTTTACAGAATATACAATTATTTACTTTTCAATTATCAATTATGTAATTATTTAACAGTCATTTTAACTTGTTTGTTTATTTTTATCATGTATCCTTTTCACTGTTGTAACTGGTTTTCTATATATTGCCTGGCCAAGTATTATTCTGTGAGTTTTTGCTGCACCTAATTTTAATCTATGAAATTATTACCAAACCAAGAATAGACCTTTCTCGGGTTCAAGGAAGTATAACTACTGGTGGCAGCTGCCTGCTTAGAATAAGAGTAAAAATTATTCTGATGAAAACTCACAAGGTCAAAAAGCTCCTTGGAACTCTAATCTGCCAAGTTACATTGGGTTTAAAATGTGTTCTTATGTTATAGTGTGACGAAATTCTCCTGATAGACTCAGACAAGTTCTTCACATATGTAATGACAACTATTGCATCAGGTGGGTCTCTGTCTGATTGATTAGACAGTCGTTATATTCCTTGATCACAGCCAGTGGACAGCCATTGTCTTTGGCATTTGAAATGCATATCTCTTATTTCACTTGATCCAAAGCATTGCTGCAGACTCCTTTAGCCCTGTTGAAGAGTGTTCTAATGACTAAAGCTAAGTAACAGTTTGTCCAAAGACTTTGTTTACTATGAAAACAAAATAATCAATAAAATTTATTGACACATTCTTTGACTGCCTTGACGTCAGGTATCCTATAAAGCACATCAAATTTTTTACTTTGAAGCAATACTTGATAGAAAATTCTTAACTGGACACACTATATCTCTTGAACTTGTATGAAAAAATAGAGAAAAAAAGAAAGAACAAAGATACACCTCTTAGCATAGTTTGTAGTTTCGCTCCTCAGTTTTTGAATCCCAAATGTAGTATTTAGCAACATACTGATCAAGTCAAATTGTTGATAGCTCCTTTTCATTTCAAAGTACATTCATTAAATAATTGCCAACAAGCTCATTACTCAGTTCACTTGTTTTTTAGCTTGTGTAACATTAGATGTTCAATTGCACATACTACACATTATATCAAAATATTATTTTTTATTAACACCTGAAAGAGTTTTTCTAGATTTGATAAAGGTTCCTCACCTGATACTAGTATGTAGACAAAAGAAGGGCCCTGCCTCCTGCGAGATTGTATTTCATGTACAGAGTGTGGCCTTGGACCTCATTAAAGCTAAAGACTTTCACATATCATTCTCTCCTAGTGTTCCGAAAGCATTAGATATTCATTGGAATGCCAAATACTAATTCCACACTTTACACACTCAACTTGGCCAACAGTAGCGATAAACACCTACAATCACCAAAAACAGCATAGCCTCAGACTACACGAAGTGTTTGACGTCTTAGAATCCTTTCTTTCCTTCATTGTCCAAGCCAAGATAATCTTGCGAAAGTAATTGAAAATTCCACTAACCTGGAATCAGTCAGTTCCTCAAGACATTCATTGACAATGAATAAAAAAAGTCTCAAGTTTCACCTGTCCTCCATGAGTATCCAGTCTCAAGAAGATACACTTCCAACAGCCCACCTGTTGTATTATTTTCTATACATGGATTTTTGGAATCCTCAAACTTTGACTATGGTGTTATGGCATATCTGTGACAAATTCATAAGATATTCAACTTCAAACATCAATTGTGATTCCCAAAACTAGATAAAGATCCTGAAAATTCCAAAAGCCAAAATAGGTTCAAATTAAACTCATGAGAGATGTATTCCTGTAGAGCTTTGGCAAATCCCTATGTTTCTACAGAAATCCTTTATTATAAAAAATATTTCGTTGGCAATATCTTCTTGGGTAGCAGCGGTGTAGGAAGATGTTATATATGGGGGGGGGGGTGGGGGGTGGAGCTTCAAGGGCATGTTTTCTTGTGGTTTAAAAGTGTGTTCCTGTGAGAAATCACTTTGTTAGTTTGTCCCCAAAAATTATGGGGGGATCCAGCCCCTGTAGCACCCCTTCCTACACTACTGAGTGGAATTTTGTATCTATCATCTTTCAATATTTAATGTGTTCAGTTAAAGTGGTGTATAATACCTTCATCTGTTGGGTTGAGTGATGAGGCTTCTGGAGTTTTGTCAAGCTTCCAAATTTGTTGCAAAGAATTCTGTAAAATTAACTCAATCTTCAATATCTGGGTAGGTGGTTAGTTGTCTAGTGGCTCTGTGACCATCCATCCAAAAATAGTAGGTGATATAGCTTATATCTGGAGAAACATAGCAAGAGAGATTCTGCAACAATTTCATTGCTAAATAAGAGGTTGAAAGTGCCTCAGAAAAAGTCAGCTAGTTGTTAATCTTTTAAGTGGATATGTGATTAACCTGCCTATAATACTTGCTAATCTCCCCACCCCCTCCCCCACAGTGTAGGCTTCTTTCACATAATTAGGCATTGAGGATACTGCTTAAGCTTGAGTTGCGAGCTTAAAGTTTCTGTAATTAATGAAGCAGGAATTGAAATAAGAACTTTCCTTAGACATTCTAGATTTTAGGAGTACTTATCCTCAACGGTTTATCAGTGACTTAATATAACGGTTTATCAGTGACTTAATTGCATTATCATATCCATCGAAGCACAAGTTATTTTCTTTGTTTTTCATAGCACTTACAGCTCTGTGGTTTGTCAAGTGCTTTCCTCTCATCTTGATTGCAGCATTGAAAAGATTGAAAGAATGGATTTCATTAAAGAAGTTTCCCTGAGATGAAGAATAGTTCAATGTCTAATTTTGTTCTCTTAGAAGGAGTCGTGGTCTTAGCCTTAGTTGTCTATATTCTTTTCCGTTCTCACCATTTGATCCCGAAGTCTTGCCTATTGTGGTCTGCCTGAGGGATGCTATTTCATCACTGTACTTAATACTATCTCTCTTGGTTGAGTTTTGTGTCCAAGAGATCTTCTAATTCAGTCTTGGTTATAGCTTCATCATAAAGTACATATCTTTCAATTCATCTATAATGTCCTAGAATTTTTTGTATTATTCCTTCAGATTTTACCCAGCTACAATTTTTTTCAAACTTCTTTTTCCGTGGCATGTTAATTTACAGGGACCATTGAAATCAACTTTTGCTTATGAAAATGTTAAATTCAAAGAAATATCTAATCATTAAAATACAATATTAAAAAAATATTCAAGTCATCTATTTTTATACTAGGACTTCAGACGTGAAGAAAGTAATTTCTCCCCAAGCAGTAGCACTAAAATCCCATACCTTTTGATTAAAAATCACTATAGAAACATATAAGAAAAAAAGAATAAATTTTAGTCTGCAGATTTTATTAGATGTCAAAATAAAAAGTAGATTAACGAAAATATTTATTTACATTAATAAAAGTGAACAATTTTGCAAACAAAATATTGATTTAAATTACACTAGTGGTTTGCTTGAGCACAAACATCTAGCGAGTCTGCCTATAGTTAGGTTATATTATTAACCCTCAGCGCGCATGCGCAAGATGGTTATAGTAGTGATCCTATCCGCTTGTCTGTTTGTCTGTCATGCTCTGATTTTGGAGATTACTGACAATTCATCGTTGATTTAGGTATGAACTTACTCAGAACAAAGATTTAGGACCTGTTACGGTGCTACTTCTATGAATTTTGGGCTAATCGTTGAGAAAACACAAAACTTTCAGCTCTGTGTAAGTACCAGCTTTTATGGGCAAACGCCCCCTTGCATCACGTCATAATCATGTGAGCAAATAATTTCTTGCAGCCAGTGGTGTAGTTTGCTTTATGCTCAGGGAAGTTAACTGAGTTGAAAGAAGTGAAGTTTCACGTTGAAAATGTATACAGGTGAGTGTTTCTGGCTAGTTTAGCTTCTTCTCTAAGAAGACAGTGTTTCCATGTACCATTTTCATTGCTCAAGCTATTTCGATGCCTCATTATAATAGCTAACGAACTAAAACCTATAACTAAAACCTTCATCACACACACATACATCACACACATACATGCACACTCACACATGCACACACATACATCACTCACACATGGAAGGAGGTTATATTGTAATAGCTAGGTAGTGTTTAATAGCGCTGAGGGTTGATACCTTTGGTACTTCATTGCTACATAAGTTATTTTAGCTTAGTTCATACAAACAAATTATAGCAGTAGACTATTAATTTTAGCAAACAAATACAGAATTACTCTTATACCTCAATTTCCTGAGTAGTGGTAACTTAATTTAAGCCATTCTGACTACCTCAATTATCAGTAACTCTTGAGCTATACAAAAAGAAATGGCCAGAGTTAACGTTGTAATTCTATCTAACAAATTAAATTACCTCAGTACTTACCTTAGCTCCCCCAAGTAGTGGTAGCTTCCTTAGTATTAATATTAAGGGTGCTGGCACACTCTTTGAGCGCGAAAAACCTGCCAAATAGGCCACGGCTGCTAGGGCGCGTTAAACTTCCTTCTGCTTCCCCCCCCTCCGAGTTATTTTATTTATGCAGGCCAGCAAGTACTACTAGGAGAAAGCACCTACCGGGAATGAAGACTGGAAGTTGATCGCATCTCAAGAAATATCCCACCATTCTGGACTTCATGGCAGTACTGCACGGTTACCGCCGTAGTTTAGAAGCCGATATTTTGTATATCATTTTCTTACCCGTACATGCATGCCATAACATTGAGTTTTTGTTGAATTCTATTTTATTTTTCTATTTACTCACCTAACCACGTGAACTATTGTCGATTATTTCTATAAAATTCCGTATATAAAAAATATCTCAATGTTATAGGGTCGACCCCTTGTGGCCCTAAACCCTGGCAAAGTTTGAACCGTAGCCATTCGTCCATTCCTGAGCAGTACGCGAGAGAAGATTCTGGATCCATTACTTTAGAACGCGAGGATTTTTTATTGTAAGTTGACTCTGCCCCGTCCTATCAGTACGCACGTAGTGGTGAGTGAGGCACAGCTGCATTTCACCGGCACTAATTTGTTACAAAGTGGGGTGTGACTTTGTGGTAAATAATGCGCGACTATTCTGCTTGAGTGCACTACTAAAGGCGCCCAGGCGTTGCTAAGTGCCAGCACCCTTAAGCCATTCTGACTACCAGTGGCTCGTGACAACCAACAAGCGGCACTTAGCAGCCCCACAGAAAGCTGAATTTTGAAATTACATCTGGTAAAGGGTTTTCAATGCCATAGTAATCGGTCACCCCAACTTTTTGGAAGTTGAAAAATAAGCATTTCGCAGGAGTTATCTCACATTCTGGAACCTAAGTATAAAGCAAGACTTACTTAACCCTCTCACCGGCAGATAAAATTCAGTTATTTTATTTTTTCTATATGAATAATGTTTAAAAATAAATATAAAATCAGCGAGTTCAAAAAAGTACCTAGCAACCATATATCACGTGAGTACATGTATTGTTCAACATTTTTGGTCAAATTTAGTTGCTTAGCAACAAACCACACAAAGTGTTTTTTGGGACCACAATGTAACTATATAATAACAAAGTGATCTGTATGCTTCCAGTGCAATATTAGCAATTGTTTGTGCGTGATTAGATATTTTTTACTGTTATAATAGACAGTTATCTCAGCCAGCAATGCTGTTGCTCACTGATGACACCAGGAGAGGCGTGACTGGTAGCTGGGCAATAGCTGGGCAGAAGAACATCAAGAATACAAGAATATTTTACTAACAATTCCAGTCCTCTGCACACACTCACTCCTCCCTCTAGCCACATTCTTACTCATACTCTTCCTTTTTCATCCATTCAATACTTTGTCAACCTTTCTTCATGCTTTCAACATAATCAGTATTACCATCATTTCAATATTCTAGACCTTGCAGAAGTAGAGACATCATCCTTTGAATGAATAGGAAGTCCAAAGTAATTCAGAGAGCAAAGGTCTAAGTCAAATCATTACTCATTGCTAGGAGTTTGTAAGAAAAGAGTTTCCAGCTGTGACCAGATTAGCGCCATATTCCTGGGAAAGCTATTTGGGCATAATAAAACTTACCGTCATGTTCCCGGGAAAACTATTTCTTACTTTTTTCCTCCAATACTGCGTAAATAGCTGCTTTTCTTACCTGGAATATCAAGTTCCATATCCTCTTTGACATAGCTGCTGGTATGTTCGCTACCTACAGTGCTCTAGTAGCTCTCAAGTTGAAAACTAGTAGTTTCCTCATCTGGAAATGAAATGACAGCTTTAGCGAGCAAGTCCAACTCTCTATCCTCGACAGTAGTACCTCTGCGGTAGCTATATAGCTCCTGTACCCCTTCCCTCTCACGTTAACAGTCGAAAACGTCGTCGCAGACAAGATCCACCGCCTCAGTTGCAGACAAATTTATCGCCATTTTTCGAACTAACGTTAAGTTTATTTTTAGCCCGACTACCTTAGTTATGTACTACCTTAGTTACGTAGTAGCTATTTCTATTCTAATAATATATGCAATAGAACAACACATTAGCCGTGCTCTGGACGCTGCAGCAAAGCTTTAGCGTTTATCGTTTAGGAGGAAAATATTTTTTCCCGCATTACGTCATCCTTGAGCGCCTATAGGCGCTTGTGCCGGTGAAAGGGTTAATACTGTAGTGTCAGAGGAAACTGGGGTCTAGCATATTTTAAGAGGAAATAAAAGGAACCTCCGTATTTCAAAGTACGTAATGATTGTGTTTCCTTTCGTCTAAATAGAATAAAAACATTTTTTTGGAAAAAAGTTGGAAATCGCCGACAAAGGAGGCCACGGCTGTTGACTTAATTACTGATTTACAGGAAGATTCATCCCATTAGACTCCAGTGATAGCGAAACAGAGGAGCTAAGCCATGGACAAGCTTCTGCAGGAGCTATAGAAGCTGGTACTTTCGACAGTAAAATGTATTTATCCAATAGTGAACATGGTTGTTCAGTGGTTAGTGAAAGTCATGACTTGGAATGGAATGTAAATAAAATATCTAGTGATGAACAGGAGAAATAGTAAGCCTACCAATTTTAGCTGCTTGGAAAACTAATACATACCATCCACACACATACAGTGTATATAACATATACCCGACTTTGCATTATCCACCACTAATAGTATCTTGCTCGCTTCACTCATTCAATAATTAATGCTATGTTATATCCAACTTAGTAATAACTCCTCCAGGGATGTTTGGTATCATTAAAATAATAATGAATAATGAATTAATAATAATAATGATAATAATAATACCTGAACTATTATTATTGCATCTATTTATTATTTATTACTTTCTTTTTAACAACTTACATGCATCACCAGCCTGCAAAACAGGATTTCCTTTAAATTTTGAACAATATTCAAAACAAGCTTCATTCGCTGGCTCCATTACAAATCGGACATGTCCTACTAGAATCCTGATAATAATTACAGTGGCTTCCGGATGAAAATCCTTCAAAAATTTAAATTAGAAAATTATTATGGCAGACAATAAAGTCTTATTCTACCGCTAGCAATGAAACATATTCTAAAGTAAGTGCTAGCTGCCGGTACCACAAAATGCTTTTGTTATCCAAGGACTGATTATTTTTTGTCAGAAGAGAAATTTGAAATGGAGAGAAAGTGTAAGGGGGAGACAGTACTAACTGCAATATAAATAAATAGATTTGTTATACTTCCAATCACAAATCCATATAATCTTTGCCTAAACTATATACATTAATACATATGTAATTAGAACCAGTACATGCTATAAATATATGGCGAACTAAGTTAAAAACAACCTGCTGCATGGGACATGTTTATTGGCTTCAGTGATATTGCTTTTCGACTAAAAAACAAACAAACCCTAAGCCATAAAATTTATGATGCATTTTTTAAAAGAATTGTAATATGGCCACTGTTTTCTGCAATTAGGGGTAGGCTTGAGGAAGGCCTATGATGTGGGAACCTGGATACAAACATTATGCCCGAAGGAAATTTAGTTAATCTGCTTAGCTGAAGCAATTACAATTTGTACGATTTGTTTTGCATAGTGTGGTACTGCAAGGCTTTAGTTTGCTGATATCATTATAGAAGAGTTTTAACTTGGAAACCGCAATGAATCGACAGAAAAACCAACCGTTTATTAACTTTTATGAAAACGGTGCTGACAGTCCAGAAAAAAATGGCTGTGCTACTTTGGTTTTATGACTGTATACAGTGTATGTTACAGAATTTGGATACCTTGTAATTAGTAAATGTTCCCCATTTGGTACCAATATTGAAAGTAGTATTTATCAAAGCTGGTGGATTAGGGGTTAGAGGAGGAATAACTTCTCTAAGAGAAACTTTGTTGTCTTCTTCAGGGCATTCCAACCTACATTACATGACATCTCTATATTAAATAATGGACAGAAATGGGTTACCAATAAACAGAAATACCAATAAAGACAGACAAGTACATAACAGAAGAGTAATGAACAAAAGAAAGCAAAGTTTTACCAATAATTCTGCTAACTAAATTTTGTTCAGTTGAAAACTAGTACATGGAAGTATTGAAGGTGAAAAGGGGCTTGTGAGCAGAAAAATGCTAGCACTAGCATGGGTAAGTGTATACCTATTGTTATGTACATATTCACATCAAAATATTGCTGAAGCACTTCGGTTTAACAGGAACGAAATTCTCAAGTTCTTAAAACGCTGGCTGTTTAAACTTAAAAGGGAAAAAACCCCCATTAATTCTGTAAATGTAGTAATTAATTATAATTAAATACCGTTGCTATATTGTTGTCAGGTGTAATAACTTGGCAAGTGTGCAATAACACTTGCCCGGTATTTAAAATAGTTAAAGCATGAGCGCTTAGTGCCTAGTACATTTATCGCACTCAGTCCTCGGGCCTACGGCCCTCGGGCTGTCGTGCAATAAATCGACTAGAAACTAAGCGCTCATGCTTTAACTATAACTAATACACTTGTGAATCAGTAATGATGATGACCAACAATAGTGTGCATATTCATGAATAACCCATGGGCTGAGCCTGGCTGGTAAAGCGTCACTTCAAACTGGGTAAGCGTCATCCCATTCTGCGATTGAATGTAGCTAAAAGTGGGTGAAATTGGTGAGGAACGAACTGAGAAGGCAATAGCTTCACAAATCCCAAGTCCACAATCTTGAATAGGACACAGGGCTTGAGAAGCAGGAGAGATAGATAAAGGGAGAAGGGAATCCAGGGCTTGAGAAGAAAGAGCGGAATAGAGAAAAGGTTAAGAAGAGCTGAGAGGATAGGATACTCAGGATGGAAGAGGAGAGGGAAAACTGATGTAACTAAATTAAATAGTAGAGAATGATAAAAAGACCTTAAGTTACTGCATTCGTGATTTTGTAAGTACATCAAGTGACACTGTGTGGCAGGGTACTTGTTAGTTATTCTATATCATTATTAGATTATTCATTGAGAGTTATCATTTACAAGACGGCACATTGTTACTCACCAGGAAAAAGTCCATGTTTTTTTGCTGGAAAATGCTTTGTAAATTTTTTTGTGATTATAGAATTCATATGAAGCACGCAATGGAGTATTTGGTCCAGGAAGTTCCATGCAAGTTAATGGTTTTATTCCATTATGCAATGCTGGAAATTGAATAAGCGTATTTATCGAAAAGGAACTGTTAAGCTGAGTGTGATTCCGTAACACATACACATCAAAATTGTTCGATTTATATAAATATGAAGGAACAGCAGAATTATTGGAAATTATTTCCATTGGATTTTTTATGTAGAAGCAAGGACATCCATCCACTCCAAACAATAATGGATTAGGAATTAAACAATCAGAGTGTAAAAAATCCAAATTAACCATGGCTAAATAAGGAAGTATAGTAGCAATAATGATGCGAATTGGACGAAGAACATAATGAAGTTTATTGTGTACCCACTAAAAAAACAAAGACAAAAACATTTAACTTAACAAAAAGCATAATAAAATTGTGAAGCCATGCACACGCTTCTTGCTAAGTGTATCATGTGTTCAAAAAATTTTAAGAACACCATTCAGAGTTGTTGTTATTGTTATTTTTTTAATTAGTAACAAGAAAGTACACTGGGAAGATGTATTGATCCTTGGCAGTGTGGGGCCGTGGTAGCTGTAATGTCCAATGTTATCTTTCACTAGAATGTATTGCTGACTAACTAATGAATAGCTGGGAGACTTTCACTCTTCAATTCCTTCATTTTTTCACTCTTTCTCATAACACTAGTTACCACAAATCCAATGCTCCAACCAAACAGTGATCATGCCAGATATTGGCAGCAATTTAGTTCAAACTATTAGAGTTCTGCCGGTTGATTGAGGTGCCGCAACTTTGACAACAAAATAAATAAAGGGTTAGATTGTATGTACTTTGTCAAGAATGTCTGTATGTACTGTGGTTGAATTAAAGAGGAAAACTAAAGTTAAATGTTTGGATTACAGCATGCTGTGCGTGATTTTAACCTTATAAAACTAACACTGAAAGCACAACCAGAAACCAGGCATCACAATATGTGCTGCAGCTGTTGAAAGTATACATGTGGTCACAGAATAATCAACTTTTTTATAGTCTACTGTATATCAAAAACAGTACATCGGAACAGTTATCCTAGGTTTCTGGGAAACCAAATCATTAAATCATTAGCCCTCAGCGTACCAAGGGTACACACCTTTGGTGCTTCATTTCGATTAGTATTTATGTTTCTTGCTAGAAAAAAACAATAGATACATACTTACATACCTACATATACATACATACTTACATAATATACATATATACATAATATATACATAAATACACACATACATACATACTCTGTACACACATGTATATATAAACACCAAACTTATCAAATATAAGTTTAAAAAATATGAAATACTGTGGTAATTCCGTAGATATTGCAATCTTTCTGTGTACATGATTAATTTAAACTCATTCCTTATTACAAACACAACCATTACATTTGTGCTAATGTACGACTGAATTTAAAGTTTACCAACAATAACACAGTAACCTTAGAAAACCACACAGCTACAACTGTGGGTAAGAAATACTCAATGAACAGGGTAAAAATAGACAGTTAATATTTCTGTTATATATTATCATTTGCAACTGGAAATTATGTACTAGATACAATGAACTTGTGCAACTTACTTTGTGAAAGATAAATGACAATGGGCTAAATCCTGCAACCAGCAGTGCAAACGCTAGAGAACCCAAAAACATTAGCCAACAACTTTTCCATAGCAAAGAACAAGAAAACTTTCTTATCTTAAGAGATTGTTCAGTGGAAGGTTTTCCTGCTACTGTCATTAGGCAACTTGCAAACCTCTCTGCTGTTATGCCTTTATTTCCAAGCTCTACTCGATATTTATTTACGGCTGAAGAAAAAAACTGAACCCCAGTTTGAGTAACTGAGGTGGATTTGGGAGCACCCTTGTGGAGCTCCATCTAGCAGCAGGACTGAGAGAAATACGCAACACTTACGATTTCGCTGGTCTGCAGCTAGCTTTATTGCAAGTTCGATTAATTGCCACACCCACCATAATCCGGACATGTTCCGGTCCTTTTGGTTTTGGGGGCTATCAATATGGGTGGCGGTGGTCTCCCGGAAATTTCGTCGCGGCGGCTGGAGGGTGTGGGGGGGAGGGGGATGTCACGCGAAATTTGGTCCCCCGCCAAATAGGGTCCGGCCGGACTGAAATTGGCAGCCAAAATAGGTCCTTCCTGCTAATTTCGGTCCGCCCGGGTGCGCTCGAATTAAATAAAAATTTGAATTATAGAGGCTTGGTGGATTCCAATCCTGTGGTTGATATTGACACCGATAAGGACGTACTTTGGTCACGTTTTACTTTAGGTCCTAAATTGTGCTCATCGCGTCGCGTCACGCATCGCGTCGCGTCACCTTACTATTAATCGGATCGCGTCGCGTCACCTTACTATTAATCGGGTTAAGCTATAAGATTGATGGCGTAAAAGTGTAATCAGTGGAATTTCAGTGATATTTAGTAAGATATTAGTGGAATTTCAGTGATATTTGGTAAGATATAAGGGTTATATAGAACAAAAAATTGTTGATTAAAGTGGGTATTGTTCCTTTACATGCTCATACATTTTTAGAAAAGGATCATCATTTTTAAACTTTCTTCTCCACAAATATTCTGGTAAATATGTGTCAAACAAGTCATCACTTGTGTTCATGACACCTCTTTTTCGCATCATGGGTTTCACCTGTGACCAGGTTCCTTCAATTGTTTGAGTGTGTGCTCCAGTGGTTGGATCCACAAAATTTATTGAGTGGTTGACCGTCTGGTGGCTCATTCCCAGAGAGGCAATGGAAGAGTATGACCTCCACTCATCAGAAATAACTGTGGTGCCAGGTAAAATGTATTGCTGAATGATTGGTAGTAGGGTTGCAGCGGTTCTATCTGGTACCTCAACCATGAACACATTGTTGGTTCCCCTTTCTACATCTCCAAACACCCAATGGCCATCTCTGTATCTTCCTCTGTTATATTTTCTTCGTCCAAATTTTGACTCATCAATTTCCACCACTTTTCCTACTCCTCCAATCTGCACTGGATGGTCTAGAAACCACTGTGCACATATGTCTCGATGGAAATTATACCAATCAACAATGGTCTTGGTGGAGTGTCCAGTCTGCTGTACAGCCATAGATACTGAAGCTTCACAAGCCCACCAGTAAGAGACTTCCACTATCTCATTCAGCTTCAAATGACTACCAGAAAAAAAACTCCCATCTCTCATGGAAATTACAGATTGGCATCCAGACTTGGGGCATCTCCAGCAATAAGACCCCTTCTTGATGACAAAGTTGCATGCACTGGCACACTTACTACAGTTAGCACTATTTTTTAATGCTCCAATTCCCTTCAACCAGACAATTGTTGCCTGCTCACTGTTTGTATAGTTTAAAACTAAATCTCTGAATTTAAGCATAGTTGAATTTAAGCATAGTTTGTTAGACCTTGTTGTAGTCAAGGTGATCGGCGCATATCGGCGCATGTTAGCACGTTCTTCCTGGCTGAGCGCGCGAGCGTCGCGATGAGATCGTAAGGTGACGCGACGCGATGCGCACAATGTAGGACCTAAAGTAAAACGTGACCCGTACTTTTGTTATTGTTTTTTTACTGGGTCTTATTGAGATAACACAAATTAACCAAAACTACAGTCAATTGAAACTACTCATAATATTGAAGAAAAATTAGCTAAATCTTCAAGGGAAAAAACTAAAACTAAGCATTTAAGATACTTTTTAGTACTGGAATCTCTCAACCAAACCACACTAATAGCATTATTGGATGATGACTTATAAGATTATACCAGAATTAAAAGGGAGATGCTTCAGTTTGGATATACATTGAAGGCATTTACAAGTTTAAAAGAATATTTACAATTGTATAAATTTGCAATAGATAGCGATGTACTAGCTTTTTAGATAACTGGGTTCCAGAGTTTCTAACAGGAATGTTTGTTGGAGATATAGCTATATGTTTTTCTACACCAAAATACATCATCTAAAGTTTATAATTATTGAGACCTGAGGGCTGTTGAGAACATTTAAAAAAAAAAGCTTTAGTTAAAAATGTTACTGTTCCAGTTAAATGTTACTTGTGATTAAAAAAGGAGAAAACTTCATAATGACTTTCATAACTTATGTTCGTTACATTACTGATTTGGATGAGAGATCTGAATTCTAGCATCATGCCACAGTGATCCCACTTCTGGACATTTAGGCACGAAAAAGACTTTATCAAGAGTTAGTGAGCGGTTTATGTGGCAGGGAATGGTCAATGATGTTAATAAATTGGTAAGCAAATCAATAAACTCATACAGAAGTGAGTGTGGTCAACTGATGACAAAGAGTGTTGTTATTTTTTAATTGTGATATATCCAGGTTAGTAATTGTGATCTGTGCCATGGCAAATTAAGCCAATCTACTCCAGAGCTCCATCCAGTACCAGTTGTGTCACCATGGCACCACATTGGTATTGACTTCATGGCCCCATCTCTCCTGTATCACATCAAGGAAACAGATACATCTTGACTAGAACTGATTATTTCACAAATTTTGTTGAGGAAATTCCTATGAAAGGTAAATATTTTGATAATGTAGCTGCTGCATTTTTCAAGGTAGTCAAACATATGCACTATGATGAAGTCTTGAAGCTTATAATTTATTGAATATACTATTAGGTATTTATGAGAATGGGAATTTGAAAGGTAAACTCATCAACAAGGAGTACTAAAGAGCAGTCTTAACATATAACTATACTGATATAGCTCACCACCTCCTATTGATTTTTTTCCTCCAGGGCGAGGTGGGACTAAATTTGGCAAAGCGGACCACATCTGGCAGCCATATTTAGTCCGCCCGGACTGAATTCGGCAGCCAATTGTGGTCCCGGACAGTTTTCAGTTTTTAGCAGCCAATTTCAGTCCGGGGGACCGATTTTGGGTAGGACCCGATTTGGCATTACACGGGCAGAAAAGAAAATATTGCAACCCGCATCTTTAGCATAAGTCTATCTGTAGCCCATTTTTAACTATCCTAACAATTTTCTCATTGCTTTCACTTTCAATAAAAGCCAGGCAGTGATAACCATATGGTTTGTGACCAGTTGGCAGTAGGTAATGAGTGATTGACCCACGCTTTCTTCTTGCTGTGTCAAGAAGTCCACGAGGTAATTCCAACAGTCAAATTTTCCTGAGGTTCTTAGTACTATGCAGATGACAAATCTAGTGGACATTTGGGATGCATAGTTCACATGGCGTAGAAAATCCTTTACTTTCTATTATTGGGGGCGGGGATAGGAATGTGTCTGGCGAATTATACTCATTTTTCATGTCATTATGCTATGCTAGCAATGCTCATCAAATTATGCTACTTGAAACTAATCACCTCAAATGGATCTGCTAGGGCTCCTCTTTTTCACTCAATGTCCAGAATTCAATTCAAGTTTCCTCTGATTCCCATGTTGACGTGGATCCAGTAGATAGCACACCAACCAATGCTCCCAAACCACCCTTTGAAAATGAGCCTAGTTCATCTTCAATTCAAAGCAATTCTTCTGATGGGTATAACTCTACTTTGCTGGACCACCCAACTGTCTCAAATGTCGTGCAATAGTTCACCACAAAACAACCTCTCCTCCTCAGATTTGTCCTCAAATATCTGACTAAGAAATAAGTCTATCACTGTTAAGCTTTGGAATGCACGCAAGTATTAAAAACAAACTCTCCTATTTCCAATCTCTTAAATATGCAAAATTCCCAGTATAATCGCAATCACTGAGACATGGTTACTTCTGCAAATTTTAAACAATGAGATAATTCCAGCTGGCTATCAATTTTTTTTCGCAGAGACAGAATAAATGGTATTGGAGGTGGTATTCTTTTAGCCATCTCTAACTCATTGCCTAGTCACTCCTATATCTGTAGTCAAAGATCAGAATTTCTATTAGTCCAAATAGAAAGAAAACCCCCCTTCTTTGTGGTTGTGCTTATACTCCCCCTCAAAGCCCTCCTTCTTTGTACCATGATATTTATACATCCCTGTCACCTCTCTGCAATGAAAATTCAATACTTCTACTTGGTGACTTTAACCAACCTGAGAGAGACGGTATGTCGTTAACATAAATAAGAAAAAGCAGAGGTCCAAGTACACTACCTTGAGGTACACCTGATTGGACAGGAAGTAAGACATTTACACCCTTCAACCTCAACAAAATGCTTTCTATTTTGTAAGTAATCTTTGAAAAATAACCAAAGAGGACCAGTAATGCCAGTTAGCCAAAGTTTATACAGAAGTTCATTGTGGGGGACTGAATCAAAGGCTTTGGCAAACTCAAGAAACACAATTTCTGTGTGTCGCCTTGACTCCACAGAATTGAAAACTGAAGTATATGATAGAAGAAGTTGTTGAAGAGTGGATCTATTTCTGATAAAACCAAATTGTGTCTTTGAAATTTTTGGATATATAAAATCTATTATCTTAGAGTAGACTATTAATTCAAGTACTTTATGAAGAATATTTAGGAGAGAAATAGGCCTGTAGTTGCTAACTTCAAATACACTTCCTTTCTTGTGGAGAGGAAATAATTTTTGTGTACCGTCCAGTCAGCTGGAATGGAATGAGATTCCATAATGACAGTAAAGAGAAGAGAAACTGTATGTGCAAGTGAAGATGCGCATAATTTGTAAATATATGGGCTACTGTATATATAATTCTTTGTTGTAATTCTGATTCCATAATCTGTAGTTTGTGAGCAAGAGAGGATGAATAATGTCTTTTCAGTAAACGTTTCTTGGAATGAATACATTTGATGTTGTGTCTAATTTCAGAAGTGAAATACTTTGGAGAAGAGTGGGAGGGAATCTTAAATTTTGGAACATAACTATCACATGCTGTATAAATAATATTTTTAATAAGAGTCCATAATGAATTGGAGTAAAAAACAGAGAGAGAGTGTAAGTTAATGAAGAAAAAGTCTGACATACCCTGATAATCGGCACTTGAATAATTTAATTTTGTTATTGATTGGATAACGTTAGAAGAACTGTGTGTGAAGTTTATGTCAAAGTAGATGATGTAATGATCGGAAGGGGAAGTCAACTTGTCTATTGTAATGTTTTGTATGACATCAGGTATATTTGTAATAACTAAATCTAAAAGACTACCATGTATACAAGTAGATTCTGAGATAACTTGTCTGGATTTAAATTGAATAATTGGTTGTAGAGAGTAATACCAGAAGGAGATGACGAGGACAGAATGTTCCATGATATATGCTCTTTTTCGTCTGTGTTTTTATTTGCTGATGATGCCAAACTTATTGCCTCTCTAAACTCTGCAAGTGAGAATTTAGCTCTTCAAAAGGATCTTGACAATTTATTGTCATGGTGTCAATCTTGGAAACTTTCTTTAAATACTTCTAAATGCGCATACATGAACGTCTCCCTATCATAATCTACTAACAACAATTACACCATCGGTAATGATACAATTAAAACAGTAACTCAACAGAAAGATTTAGGTATTTTAATCTCTGATAGTGTATCTTGGTCTGTCCACATCAAAGAAATATGCAGCAAAGCTTATCGGTCTCTGTATTTAATTAGGCGAGCAATTCCTTATACATCACCCATTAACATTAAGAAGTCCCTCTATCTATCACTTGTAAGATCTCAGCTGACCTACTGTTCCCAGCTATGGTTTCCCAACAAAATACAAGACATTATCTTATTGGAAAGAGTTCAACGGTATGCAACTAAATACATTTTAAATAATTATATTTCTTACAAATTAAGACTTATTCATCTCAATATTTTACCACTAATGTACTACTTACAATTACTAGACCTATTATTTTTTGTTAAATGTCTTAAGCATCCATCTGATTCACTTAATGTATTTAATTACGTCACTTTTCATTCTGGGTCAACAAGATCTTCATCTAATTGTAAATTAGAAATTAAGTTCCAACGTACCTCCACTACACAACATAAATATTTTAATCGCATCTCTACTATGGAATACATTCTCACATATCTTTCATTGTCCTTCACTTCTATTAAAGTTCTCTCAAGCAAACATTTAGGGATCTATTTATTGCACACTTTGATTCAGACAATTTCTGCACATTTTGTTGTTTATGTCCTTTCTCCAGATGTCACAGTCACTTTATTAATGTATCACTCCCCTCTCATACTTAGCTGTTTTATTATCATTTATATCCCTTTTCTTTTCTTTTAGCTAACTAGGCTGCTCTCTTGTACATAGAGTTTGTCCTTCATCCACATTTCATCTCTTTTAATTCTCTTTGTTATACAGTGGTTGTAAAGTTATAATTCAGCGAAGCGGACTTACTCATGAGTCCGCGATATATATATATAAATTTGGCGAGCGAGAGAGACACTTACAGGGGTAACACAATTGAAAATCGGGGAAATTTGTTGGTTTATACTAGTGGTGTGCTTGAGCACAAATGGCGAGCGAGCCTAAAGACTTTTTGCCTTCTAACACTGAAGCTACTGAAAATAAGGTCGAGTTTTTAAATTACGCATACAAGGATTTCAGTACCATAGTAACAACTCGCTGCAACTGTTTGAATTGAAGGAAAACAACAACAACAAAACAATACACGCTATTTAAACGTTTTCTTTGTGATATTCTTTAGCTAAATAGTGGCTGTAAAGCACAATGCTTTGACACAACTGGACATACACCTACACAAGTCTTACCTTCACGGTTAGTCTAGTGGACAATGCATTTTCAAGTAAATACTGTTGCGTATGGCTTATAACCATGTTAAAGAGCGCATTGACTTACCACCGCCACTAACTCGAATAGAAATGGAAGTCCCGTAAGTTTTCAAGTTTTAACTGGACCCGTAAAAGAATTCAAAACGGTAAACAATTCCATTTCTAGGGTGATACGGGTACTGATCTATAAATTCTGTTTAGTGAAGTTTGGGAGGGGGTCGAACACCGAACTTACACAAAAAAGCGAGGGTCAAAGTACAAAAATGCCTTCCGTACGTACAAACATATATATTATTAGCGAGCGAGCATAGCGAGCGAGACACTTACAGGGGTAACACAATTGAAAATCGGGAATATTTGTTTATTTATTTATATACTAGTGATGTGCTTGAGCAGAAAAAAGTTTCCCGCGCGCGCGTTTAAAGAGCATACGTACCATCCATACATACATACCTACATATAACATATACCCGATTTTGCATTATCCACCCCTAATACTGTCTCGCTCGTTTCGCTCGCTCGCCAACTAACAAACATCCTCAATTTTCAGTTGTGTTACCCCTGTAAGTGTCTAGCTCGCTCGCCAATAATACTAGTGATGTGCTTAAGCACAAATGGCGAGTGAGCCTGAAGACTATACTATTTTTATATGAACACTGAAGCAACTGACAATAAAGTCCAGTTTTTTTAATTTCGCATGCACGGTAAAGGGATTTCAGTGCCATAGTAACAACTCTCTGCAACTGCTTGAATTGAAGGAAAAATACAACAACAAAACAATACACGTTATTTAAAAGTTTTCTTTGTGCTATTCTTTAGCTAAGTAGTAGTCATACCCGTAGCCAGGGGGGGTTCGAGGGGTTCGGTCGAACCCCCCTTTAGAGTGAACGGAAGTAAATATTTTAGCCACACCCCACATACAACTTCTGGAATATCATCATCTGTTCAATCGTGCTGAACCTGCGCTTGAATTCTCTGCTATTGGCCTAGTCTGAGTCCAAGTGACCTAGTAAATTTTCAACTCCTTGGATACAAAATTTCGCTCTCACATCGGCATGAGTAAAGCTTGCTACGTTATATTTATTCTTTATAAAGTGTAACGTAATGCACTTATTAATTAATAAGAGTAATAGCGCCGATAAGCGTGCGATTCAATATTAATAGCACAAGCAACGGAATTTTTTCAACAGATTAGAAAGGTAGCCATCGGGAAGTATCTGAGAAAGTTAAACCTCAAATATACAGATAGTAAGTGCACTATCTAGTGTAGCTACACTGCAAATGATTAAAAAAAAAGCCGGCCTACTATTAGCAGTACCGCTCGCAAAGCTATTGAAATAGCACTCCAATTTGCCTCGTGTTATTTTAATCGCGTTGTTCGTGCTATTAATCCCGAATAGCATGGTTACCCGTGCAATCATACTCTAATAGTAGGCCAGCTTTATCAAAACTGCACGAGACTAGTGTAATCTGAAGGTCATTTACAGTGGGCTTCTATGTATAGTGCAGTCACTGTCTCTATACTTCAGGATAAACTTTCTCTTGAATTTTGCTTTAATCGATGTTGAAAACTCTGTCTAATAAGGGTATAGCTTCTGCGCTAAAAAAAAACGTCTCCAACTAGAAACTACAACTGTACAATTCCAAGGCTAGAGCTGCATGCTTGCGCACTTACTCTTATTAAGCTACCGTGGCATTTCAGTTTGTCCTGTGCTATTTCACTTAGTTATAGCAATTTTTCCAATACATTTTGAACGGGCAGTTTACACGCCGTACTATTAAATAACTTGTAGTACGAATAAGGCGTATTGATGATACACTGTTTATATACAGCTCACCGTAGTAATTAGAAGCCTGGTTACACGAGAATAATACCGCTTTTCCCTCGAATATCAACAGATAATAGTTTTGAAGAGAACAAATTATAAGCTTTAGTGCACTTATCTTTTGTTTTTTTAGTATTGTAGAAGAATTAACGAGGAAACAAAAGTAGGTGTGGCTTTTTGCATCTTAAAATCCGAACCTCCCAATTCGAACCTCTGGCTACGGGGGTGGTTGTAACACACAATGCTTTGACACAACTGGACATGCACCTACACAGACTTACCTTCGCGGTAGTCCAGTGGACAATGTATTTTCAAGTAAATACTGTTGCGCACGGCTTATAACCATGACAAAGAGCGCATTAACTTACCACCGCCACTAACTCGAATAGAAATGGAAGTCCCTTAAGTTTTCAAGTTTTAACTGCACCCCAAATGAATTCAAAACAGTAAACAATTCAATTTCTAGGGTGATACGGGTACTGATCGATAAACCAGAGGATTCTGTTTAGTGCAATTTGGGTCGGGGTCGAACACATTACCAACACAAAAATGCGAGGGTCAAAGTACAAAATGACATACATACGTCCATACATATTATCGGCGAGCGAGCGAGACACTTACATGGGTAACACAATCGAAAATCGGGGATGTTTGTTTATTGGCGAGCGAGCGTAGCGAGCGAGACACTTACAGGGGTAACACAATCGAAAATCGGGGATGTTTGTTTATTTATTTATATATATGGACGTACGTATGTCATCGCGTTTTTGTGTTAGTTATGTGGTCTACCCCGTTCCAAATTGCACTAAACAGAATCCTCTGGTTTATCGATCAGTACCCGTATCACCCTAGAAATTGAATTGTTTACCTTTTTGAATTCTTTTGCGGGTGCAGTTTTTCTATTAGAGTTAGTGGCGGTGGTAAGTCAATGCGCTCTTTGTCATGGTTATAAGCCGTGCGCAACAGTATTTACTTGAATATACATTGTCCACTAGACTACTGCGAAGGTAAGTCTGTGTAGGTGCATGTCCAGTTGTGTCAAAGCATTGTGTGTTACAACCACTACTTAGCTAAAGAATATCACAAAGAAAACTTTTAAATAACGTGTTAGGTTTTGTTGTTGTTTTTTCCTTCAATTCAAGCAGTTGCAGAGAGTTGTTACTATGGCACTGAAATCCCTTTACCCTGTATGCTAAATTTAAAAACTTGACCTTATTTTCAGTAGCTTCAGTGTTAGAAGTCAAAATCATTCATATAAAAATAGTATAGTCTTTAGGCTCGCTCGCCATTTGTGCTCAAGCACATCACTAGTTTATTGGCGAGCGAGCGTAGTGAGCGAGACACTTACAGGGGTAACACAATCGAAAATCGGGGATGTTTGTTTATTTTTTTATTTGTATATATGTATGGACGTACGTAAGGCATTTTTGTACTTTGACCCTCGGGTTTTTATGTTAGTTCGGTTGTCGACCCCGTCCCAAACTTCATTAAACAGAATCCTCTGTTTATCGATCAGTACCCGTATCACCCTAGAAATTGAATTGTTCACCTTTTTGAATTCTTTTACTGGTGCAGTTAAAACGTGAAAACTTACAGGACTTCCATTTCTATTCGAGTTAGTGGCGGTGGTAAGTCAATGCGCTCTTTGTCATGGTTATAAGCCGTGTGCAACAGTATTTACTTGAAAATACATTGTCCACTATACTACTGCGAAGGTAAGTCTGTGTAGGTGCATGTCCAGTTGTGTCAGAGCATTGTGTGTTACAACCACTACTTAACTAAAGAATATCACAAAGAAAACTTTTAAATAACGTGTATTGTTTTGTTGTTGTTTTTTTTCCTTCAATTCAAGCAGTTGCAGAGAGTTGTTACTGTGGCACTGAAATCCCTTTACCGTGTATGCGAAATTTACAAACTGGACCTTATTTTCAGTAGCTTGAGTGTTAGAAGTCAAAATCATTCGTATAAGAATAGTATAGTCTTTAGGCTCGCTCGCCATTTGTGCTCAAGCACATCACTAGTTTATATATATGTTTGGACGTATGTATGTCATTTTGTACTTTGACCCTCCGTATTTTTGTGTTCGCTCCGCGTTCGACCCCGTCCCAAACTTCACTAAACAGAATCCTCCGGTTAAGCGACCATTACCCGTATCACCTTAGAAATTGAATTGTTTACTGCTTTGAATTCTTTTGCGGGTGCAGTTTAAACGCAAAAACTTATGGGAGCTCCATTTCTATTCGAGTTAGTTGCTATTTGTCACAGTTATAAGCCCTATTCAACAGCATTTACTTGTAAATTCATTGTCCACTAGACGAACCGCGAAGGTAAGTCTTGCGTAGGTATGTTCAGTTGTGTGAAAGTATTGTGCGTTACAACTACTATTGAGAATGTCACAAAGGAAACTTTAAATAAAGTGACTTGATTTTGTTGCTTCTTTTTCAATTCAAACAGTTGCTGGGAGCGGTTACTATGGCTTTGAATCCCCTTTACCGAAAAACTTAACTATTATTTTAGTAGCTTGAGTGTTACTTGTTAAAATCAATCATTTAACAATAGTGTAGTTTAAAGCTCGCTCGCCATTTGTGCTCAAGCACACCACTAGTATACAAATAAATAACTAGTGATGTGCTTGAGCACAAATGGCGAGCGAGCCTAAAGACTATACTATTTTTATATGAATGATTTTGACTTCTAACACTGAAGCTACTGAAAATAAGGTCCAGTTTTTTAATTTCGCATACACGGTAAAGGGATTTCAGTGCCATAGTAACAACTCTCTGCAACTGCTTGAATTGAAGGAAAAAACAACAACAAAACAATACACGTTATTTAAAAGTTTTCTTTGTGATATTCTTGGTTGTAACACACAATGCTTTGACACAACTGGACATGCACCTACACAGACTTACCTTCGCGGTAGTCTAGTGGACAATGTATTTTATAGTAAAACTGTTGCGCACGGCTTATAACCATGACAAAGAGCGCATTGACTTACCACCGCCACTAACTCGAATAGAAATGGAAGTCCCTTAAGTTTTCAAGTTTTAACTGCACCCGCAAAAGAATTCAAAACGGTAAACAATTCAATTTCTCTGATCGAGAAACCAGAGGATTCTGTTTAGTGCAATTTGGGACGGGGTCGACCACATAACTAACACAAAAACGTGAGGGTCAAAGTACAAAATGACATACGTACGTCCAAACATATATACAAATAAACTAGTGGTGTGCTTGAGCACAAATGGCGAGCGAGCCTGATAGTTAGGTAACATAGTATGTATAATGTTGCAAACACTATAATAGCAGTTATGACATTTGATTTCAGCAAACAAATACAAAATCACTCTCTTGCCTTATTAATGGTAACTTTTGTAGTATCAAACATCAACCATTCTGATAATCTCAATCACCAGTAACTCTTGAACAAGCTCTCATCTACGATAAAAAATAAACCAGTATTATTATTTGTAATTTTAGCCAACAAATAGAATTACTACTTACATCACTCTTGTGTATTGATAACTTCTGTAGTATCAAATTGAAGTTACTTTGACCACGTGAACTATCTTGAATTCTTGACAACAAGCTCTCACCTACAAAAACAAGAGACAATCAATTTTAGCACACAAATACAAAATTACTTTCTTACCTCATTTTCTTGAGCAGTGGTAACTTTTGTAGTACCAAATTTGAGCCAATCTGACTATTTGAATTTACCAGTCACTGTTGACTAGCTCTTAGCTACAAAAAAGAAAGGCCAGAGTTAATTTTGCATATTTAGCTAACAAATATGGAATTGCTACTTATCTCAGCTTCCCTCGAGAAGTAGTAGCTTCCTTAGCATTAATACTACGGCATTCTGACTACCAACGGCTCTTGACAACCAACAACCGGCACTCCGTATCCCCCCATAAAACGGCGAAGTTTTGAAATGAAGTCTGGAAAAGGGTCTTCAATGCCATAGTAACCGGTAGAATCAACTATTTGTTTCTTGAAAAGCAAGCGTTTTCGCCTGAGTTTTCTCACACTTCTGCGCTTAAGCATAAAGTAAGGCTTGCTTAATGCTGTAGTTTCAGAATAAACTGGGGTCAAGTGCCTAAAAAGCCGTGTTTTTAGGAGAAAAAAAGTTCCCCGCACGCGCGTTTAAAGAGCATACGTACCATCCATCCATACATACATATATATATATAACATATACCCGATTTTGCATTATCCACCGCTAATAGTAACTCGCTCGCTTCGCTCGCTCGATAATAAATAAATTAATAAATAAACATCCCCGATTTTGGATTGTGTTACCCCTGTAAGTGTCTCGCTCCTCAATTATGTTTGGACATATGTATGTCATTTTGTACTTTGACCCTCCGTATTTTTGTGTTCGCTCCGCGTTCGACCTCCGTCCGAATATCACAAAGAAAACTTTAAATAACGTGATATGATTTTGTTGCTTTTTTTTCAATTCAAACAGTTGCGGGAGCGGTTACTATGGCATTGATTCCCCTTTACCGCATACGTAATTAAAAAACTCGACTTTATTTTAGTAGCTTGAGTGTTAGTTGTTAAAATCAATCATTTAAAACAATAGTGTAGTTTAAGGCTCGCTCGCCATTTGTGCTCAAGCACACCACTAGTAAAATATATATAAATAAACTAGTGATGTGCTTGAGCACAAATGGCGAGTGAGCCTAAACACTATACTATTTTTATATGAATGTAACACTGAAGCTACTGAAAATAAGGTCGAGTTTTTAAATTACGCGTACACTGTAAAGGAATTTCCGTACCATAGTAACAACTCACTGCAACTGTTTGAATTGAAGGAAAACAACAACAACAAAACAATACACGCTATTTAAACGTTATCTTTGTGATATTCTTTAGCTAAATAGTGGCTGTAAAGCACTATCTTTGACACTACGGGACATACACCTACACAAGACTTACCTTCGCGGTTAGTCTAGTGGACAATGCATTTTCAAGTAAATACTGTTGCGTATGGCTTATAACCATGCCAAAGAGCGCATTGACTTACCACAGCCACCAACTCGAATAGAAAGTCCTGTAAGTTTTCACGTTTTAACTGCACCAGTAAAAAAATTCAAAAAGGTAAAACAATTCCATTTCTAGGGTGATACGGGTACTGATCGATAAACAGAAGATTCTGTTTAGTGAAGTTTGGGACGGGGTCGACAACCAAACTAACACAAAAACGCGAGGGTCAAAGTACAAATATACCTGACGTACGTCCATACATATATTACAAATAAACTAGTGATGTACTTGAGCACAAATGGCGAGCAAGCCTAAAGACTATACTAAATTTATATGAATGATTTTGACTTCTAACACTGAAGCTACTGAAAACAAGGTCGAGTTTTTAAATTACGTATACACTGTAAAGGGATTTCAGTTCCATAGTAACAACTCGCTGCAACTGTTTGAATTGAAGGGGAAAAAACAAAATACCATACCTGCTCTGCTACTCCCACTAGGTTTCCTACATTCTACTGACCTATGTCCCCTTTCACCACAGTTAAAACAGGTGATCGGGCTAAACCCCTCTCTACCCCCTTGGTGCCAAAATCATCACCATAACTAGTCTTCCTATATTCACCCACACTACGACCCCCTGTACTACCAATCGGTTTGTAAAAATTCCCTTTTAATCTCCCGGCCATCCAAGTCTCCCATGCATCTCGCAAATCCTCCATCCTCTCCATCTTTTTTCCCTCTAAAAACACCTTCCCACTGGGTGGTATAACATTTCGGGTCAACGCAGTGGCCAAAGCGACCACACACTCCATGACCGACTCACAACCTTGCATCACCCCCCAACTCACTTTCTCTATCACTTCCATTATTTCTCCAGCTGTCTTAGCCTTCAGGCCTTCTCCCGTCAACTCAAACAGTTTATACCCATACGTCAGCGTCGTCTCCCCCATAGCTTTTAACAAAACTCTCTTTACTTCTCCGTAGTCATCTCCCTCTCTTACACTCTCTACCCTGGCACACAATCTCTCAGGTAGCCTGGGAAACAACCTTTCCAACCACGTATCCTTCGGTATTCTGCAATCCTCCATTATTCTTTCAAACTTTCCCAGGTACCCCAACAACTCCACGCCCTCTGCGTAGTTCCCCAGCGCCCTCAGCTTCTCCGACTGCAGTTCCTTTCTCTCCTGATACTTGCGCCTCGCCTCCTCTCCCTCACTAGTCCTTATAGACGTCTCTTACCTGAGCTGACTAAACATTGCCATCATCTCTTCCTTTCTAGCTTGTTCCATCCTGGCTCCTTTTCCCCTTCTCTCCTCTTCCATTCGGACTCTTTCCTCCCTTCTCACTTCTTCCATTCTGATTCTTTCCTCCCTTCTCGCCTCCTCTAATCTCTCTGTTTCCACCCTCCTGGCCTCATCCCTCTCGGCCATAACCTGAACCCATTTCATAAAATCACTCTCTTCTGCTTTCCTCGCCATCTCCTCAGACCCCAATCTTTCTACACCCACCTCTATGCTATCCTCAGATTCCTCCGACTCACTCTTAATTTCTTCCTCTGCTGATCTACCGCTCCCCGGCCGTATCGGATATGGCGAACGATCCTTCAATGTCGTGTTTGAGTACGGTTGGTAAGACGAATTCCCCGACTTCGTAGATGTCTTCTTCGTCTGCCTCCTCCTCGCTTCAACACCTCTCTCAGTCATGGAAGAAGAGCGTCCTCGCCTTCCGTCAGAGACCTACAAGAAGATAAAACGAAACGAATAAACGAGGTAAGACAAACACAAAAAAAAATATTAGAAACGAATGACACGAAGGTATTACACAATATAGAGGTGAATCACAAAAAAAAAAAATGCCAACAGTTCAGGAGTCGAGACTCTTGCGTTGTTGGATGCTTCCGAAAGTCAAAGTTGCGTACTATCCCCTCCACCTCAGCTCAAAGCTTGGAATTCCCCGGTTTTGGAATGTCTTCCGTGTGTCGAATATCTTCGGCCGTGTAGTTGATGTTCTAGGTCTCTCGAACGTGTTCTTGAGAGATCCCACCGCTGCCACCAAATGTGGAAGTTGCCCGCGCCAGACCCGAAGCTCAGCAAAGTAACACGCACGTAAGGAGGCAACACAGTCGCTGAAACCAGAATTCTCCTCTTGGTCGGAGCCGAAGCTTGACCGAACTGACAATGTCTTGTTAACTAATTTTAGTATAATTGAGAACTGACTTGGGCACGAGGAGGACCAAGGTTATATACCCCAAGGACTCCTCGTGCAGCAAACACACGCATGACATAAAACTTAACCATAACCACATAATCACAATCGTTCATAATCATTAAACACACACAATACATCTACGTAATAGTCTCTCTTGCTCTTCTTCTCTCTCCTTCTCTATCTTCATCTCCACTGTGGGCGACCGGCGACCGTGGAGCCCACAGCTTTAACACAACTGGACATACACCTACACAAGACTTACCTTCGCGGTTAGTCTAGTGGACAATGTATTTTCAAGTAAATACTGTTGCGTACGGCTTATAACCATGCCAAAAAGCGCATTGACTTACCACCGCCACTAACTCGAATAGAAATGGTTAAGTTTTCAAGTTTGACTGCACCCGCAAAAGAATTCAAAACGGTAAACAATTCAATTTCTAGGGTGATACGGGTACTGATCGATAAACCAGAGGATTCTATTTAGTGCAATTTGGGACAGGGTAGACCACATTACTAACACAAAAACGCGAAGGTCAAAGTACAAAATGACATACGTACGTTCATACATATACACGAATCAACAAACATCCCCAATTTTCAATTGTATTACCCCAGTAAGTGTCTCGCCAGCTACGCTCGCTCGCCAATAATGTTTGGACGTACGTAGGGCATGTTTGTACTTTGACCCTCGCGTTTTTGTGTTAGTTCGGTGGTGGAACCCGTCCCAAAATTCACTAAACAGAATCCTCTGTTTAGCGATTAGTACCAGTATCACCCTAGAAATTGAATTGTTTACCGTTTTGAATTATTTTACGGGTCCAGTTAAAATTAAAACTTACGGGACTTCCATTTCTATTCGAGTTAGTGGCGGTGGTAAGTCAATGCGCTCTTTGGCATGGTTATAAGCCGTACGCAACTGTATTTACTTGAGAATGCATTGTTCACAAGACTAACCGGGAAGGTAAGTCTTGTGTAGGTGTATGCCCAGTTGTGTCAAAGCATTGTGTTGTACAGCCACTATTTAGCTAAAGAATATCACTAAGAAAACGTTTTAAATAGCGTGTATTGTTTTGTTGTTGTTTTTCCTTCAATTCAAACAGTTGCAGCGAGTTGTTACTATTGTACTGAAATCCCTTTACAGTGTATGCATAATTTAAAAACTCGACCTTGTTTTCAGTAGCTTCAGTGTTAGAAGTCTAAATCATTCATATAAAAATAGTATAGTCTTTAGGCTTGCTCGCCATTTGTGCTCAAGCACATCACTAGTTAGGTCTAGGAATTGTTTTTGTTCTTGCGTGGGTGTATGTGTGCACATTTTCTTCTACGCGCTTGCGCGTTGCAACATTTTGTTTTGTTTACCCGCCGTACGATATAGTGATGCCCAGTGAAACAAATTCTGGAAAGAGTGACAAAACGTTAGAAACGCTCGGTCAAGAGCTTTGAGGGCGTTAAAAACTCCAGAAGAAAAATTGGTAAGGAGAGAGATAAGAAATGAAAAAAACAGGGCATGGAATAGCTGCAATTACGGGGAACATGCATCGCTCGCTTAGCTATTTTGTGCTATTAGAGCGCATCACTAGTATGTAAGTTTCTGATTTGTCCTGATTAGTCCAGCGGTTTGGGGATGAAAATGACTGGAATCGTGCACTTAGTGGTAAAAGCATGAAACTTGGTATACTTCTTTATCATGTCAATATATGCAAATTTAGATATAGTGCCATAGCTCATGTGTGTTTAAGGGGGTGTGGCACTAATTTCCAATAATAGCTTGTACGACTTAGAAAGTAATAAAAAACTGATGTTTAGAAGTAGAGAGCTATGCAGATCATGGTTTTACATTTTTTTATGCAAAATTCATCACATCTAATTAAGTGGGTGTGGCAAAACAGTGAAAATAGTTTGCCGAGACTTCCGTAGAATTGAAAATTGTACACAGCATGAATGAAGAGCCTGCATGTTTTACGTGCATGTTTTACATGGTCTGTGGGCATAGGTAGGTGTTAATCTGTGGGCATAGGCAGGTGTTATTGGTATCTAGTGAGCTTTATTTGGAAATTTTCTTAGACTGTTGAAAACCACAAGTCTTCAAGGTTGAAGTTTGTTGGCCCTCAGCAGGGAACATCGGAGTCTTCTCATGTTCAGGCAACTGACTGGAAAAAATGTGTTATCTGTCAGGGAGATAAAAATAAGAAACTTAGTTGCCCAGCAGATTCAAAGAAATCAGACGTAGGGGCAGGTTATATTGCTCTATCTAAGGATTTAGTTGCCTTTGTTACTACTGGATGTTTGCCCAAATCACTTAGTATTTGATAAATGATGGCGATGGAATAGAAGCAACATTGAAACGCCACAGAGCAAGGTTTCACAAGAGCTGTCAACTTGAATATAGCAAACCCTGACTGAAGCGAGCTACAAAGAGAGAACATCCTGATTCAGCAGAGTCAAGCATTGAGCAGAAGCTTTGTAGGGAACAAGTATCCCGAAAGAAGAGCAGAGGCATGGGTGATCACCTCTGCCTTTTCTGTGAGAAACCTTCTGGTCCATCTGATCCACTTCATTAGGCTATGACCAAAGTGATTGGAGAAAGGGTTAAGAGATGTGCGACTAAGCTACTTGACCAGAAGCTCTTAGTGAAGGTATCTTCTGGAGATCTTGTTACAAGTGAAGCAAGATATCACTCAAGATGTTTAGTTGCCCTATATAATGCAGCAGATCGAGTGAAGAGTTCTGAAGAAACTGCCTCTCATGAAACTGAAGCCTGTTATGCTCGTGCATTTGCAGAGATTATTGCATTCCTTGAGGAAAGCCTCGCCAGTACGGATGAACGTTCTCCTGTTTTCAAACTGTCAGATCTAGTTCAACTTTAAGTAAAGAGACTGGAACAACTGGGTGTGTCTTGCCCATGTGTGCACTCCACAAGGTTGAAGGACCGCATAGTAGCAAGCTTTCCTGAACTGCAGGCCTTCAAAGATGGACGGGATATCCTGCTGACATCAAAAGAAGACATTGGTACTACGTTACGGCTGGTATGTGAGAAGGATCTTGACAATGATGCTTACATACTAGCACAAGCAGCACGAATTGTTCGTAAAGAAATAGTCAATACCACAGTCCAGTTTGATGATTCCTTTCCTGAAAACTACCAAGTAAAGGGTTTGCCTCAATCTTTGCAAACTCTGGTGGCAATGCTGTGTGATGGTCCTAGTATCAAGGAACAATCACTTGGAACGCAGAATCAAGCCCAGCTGAGTATCTGCCAGCTTTTTGTTTTCAACAGTCTAGTTTACCGCAAAAGCAGACCCTTGTATCAAGGCATAACAACTCTCGTGAGCCCCCATTGCCAATGTTTTTGGGTGTTCTGCTGCACAACATGACTCGTAAACGGAATTTAGTTGATACACTACATGAGTTGGGCTTATCAGTGTCATATGACAGAGTTCTGGAAATCTCAACTGATCTAGGTAGTAAGATATGTAAATACTACAACAGATTAGACACTGTGTGCCCACCTCAGCCGAAGAAGGATGTGTTCACTTCATCTGCAGTGGACAACATCAATCATCGAACCAGTGCAACTACAGCGAAGAGTTCCTTTAATGGTACGGGAATTTCTGTGTTTCAACACTTCAGCAATTCTGAGTAGATTGCTGAAAGTGAACACATAGTGCCAGTTGAAGAATCTCCTGATTACACAGTAGCGGTCAGCAACTGTACTCGAAAGAGTCTTCCCAAGCTTCCATTGTCTTACACACAAGTCCCTTCTGTGATACAAGGCAAGCTGTCTTGTGCAGTTCCGAGCCTGGAAACACCGGTGAAAGCTGAATGCCCCCTGGTGGCACCTTCTATTACTTTAGAATACAGGTATGAACTAATAATATGTATTACAATGTCTTCACTATTTTACTGCATATTCCTTGCTTTTTGTAGCTGGCTACAACATGTCTTTGTAGCTTCAAATACAGAAGGTGGCTCATCTAACGTGTCATGGTCTGCTTTCCATGCGAGTCATGAGGACTTTGCTAGTTCAGACTTACCAACGACAACATGGTGTCTGCTACCTTTTTTTCAAGAAGATGCTGCAACAGTAGCCATGGTGAAGCATTCCCTGGATGTAATCAATAAGCTCACAGGCATCACAAACCCAGGACAAACACCAGTTGTTGCAATGAACCAGCCACTCTTTCATATTGCAAAGAATGTCCAGTGGAAATGGCCACTGGTATATGGTGAGACAAAGATTGTTATCATGTTCGGAGGACTCCATATAAAGTCAGATTCTTTGAAGACATTGGGTGATTTTTTAAGAAGCAGTGGATGGACATCAGCTCTTGTGCTGGCTGGAGTTGCAACTGCTTGTAGTGCAGACTCTTTCTTGAATGCTGTCCATATCACCCGCACTCGTCGTGCACACCAAATTTCAGCATGTGTCCTGTATCAAGCCCTCCAGTAGGCACACCATGAGTATGTCATTTCCATTGAATCTGGCGTGGAGGCACTAAGTCTGGAGCTGGTGTAACCAACAGTGTAGACTACCAAGGTTCAAGTTTTGGTATACCGCCTTACAACTAGAGCTGACTATATTGGTGTTTGTGCGTTCAATTAGTCTTGGTGACTTCCAACTCTATGTCCAGTCACTCACAAAACTTATTTCCTGGTTCTTCTCTCTGGATCACTTCAACTACTCAAGGTGGATATCAGTTCACCTGCGTGACGTGGTAGCTCTGTCTCACTTGCATCCAGAAATCTATCAAGAGTTCATGAAGGGACATTTTACAGTCCAGAAGACAAAGCATGCCTTTTCAAAGATTGCAATCGACCAAGCTCACGAACAGAATAATGCTGTTGTGAAAGATGATGGAGGAGCTATTGGTCTCACTATATCCCCTTCTGCCCTTCAGAAATGGATGGTTAGTGGACCAGAAATGGCACGCCTTGTCAATGAATTTGAAGCCTCCATCGATCGCTCTCGAGCACCTGTTGATATTCGTCAACATGAAGAACGACCTGGTGTAAAAAAGCCTTTCTACGGGATGTGAGTGCCTTAAAGGCCACTTTTGATGAGTTTGGCAATCCATTTTCAGAGAGCAGTATTGACTTACTTGTTCTAGACACCAGGGACGTTGTTGACAAAGAAGTGGTTGACACACTGTACAAAATAGAACAACTTGGTTTTCAACAGTACAATACCTTTGTGAAAGAACGGCTTGTTGAAAGAGTGAAGCCACTAGATGATGCTATATCAAAGAATAAGCTTCGCCTCTTCAGCACACCAAAGAAACGTCAGAAGACCAAAGCTCAGGAACTTATGGCAGAAATGAAAAGCGACAGAAAACTATTTTCAAGATTGTATGTCGCATGCCAAGTTCGGAATGGTAACCTGGAAGAGTTTTTCTGTCACAAGAATCAGTCCTGCCCACCATCTTTGTCTGACAGAGGCAGATTAAGGTTAGGCAAAAAATCTGACATAGTTACTTGCTTGGAAGATGAAGTCAGCATGGAGTACACAACTCCTACTTCTGATGTTGTTGTACTGGATGGAGCTGCTATTGTGAATTTGTTGCCACCAAGATCAGCAAAAACTTTTCGTGATTATGCCAGTGATGTCTTCCTCCCATATGTGAAATCACACTTAGACAAGGCCCAACGAGTCGATGTCATGTGGGATGACTACAGACGAGGTACTCTAAAACAACAAACTCGAGAAAAGAGAGGCAAAGGAGTACGTAGGCGTGTGGCTCCACAGAATATTGTCCCTAAGAATAGGGGTGAATTTTTGAGACTTTCTGACAACAAGAAAGAGCTTTTTCCTTTTCTTGGCCAAGATGTTGTAAACATACAAACGGAAAAGCAGGTCATCAGCACACTACAGGAAGGTGTCATATGCCGGCATGACAAATGCATTGAAGAACTTGCTCCATGCTCACACGAGGAGGCAGACACCCGTATTATGTTTCATGTTGCAAAGGATTACAATTCTGTCACAATACGAACTGTTGACAGTGATGTTGTTGTACTAGCTGCATATGTGTTTGCACAGCTGAAAACCTCTTTAAATGAATTGTGGGTAGCTTTTGGCACTGGAAAACACTATCAACTGATATCTGCACATGGAATCTATGCTGCAATAGGTGTGGACAAATCTCTTGCACTTCCTATGTTCCATGCTCTCACTGGATGCGATACTGTCTCTAGTTTTTCTGGTTGAGGGAAGAAAACAGCATGGGAGATATGGAGGGTGCTTCCAGAAATGACAGGTACCTTCCATTTGCTGATGAAGCAACCTAAACACTCAGATGTTGAAGATGCTATGAGAACATTGGAAAGATTTGTAGTTCTGCTCTATGATAAAACCAGTTCCAGATCTCATGTGAATGAAGCCAGACTGGATTTGTTCACACAGAAGGGCCGAGAGGTACTTCACATCCCACCATTTTTTGGAGCCCTCATTGAACATGTGAGGAGGGCAGCCTATCAGGCTGGTTACTGCTGGAGTCAGTCATTGCAACCTATGGCTAACCTTCCACAGCCAGAAGGATGGGGCTGGACCAGGAGCAATGAAGAGACATGGGAAGTTCTGTGGAGCAAACTTCCAGAAGCAAGCAAAATGTGCCGAGAACTATAATCCTGTGGTTGCACAAAAGGTTGAAGAACAAACTACAAATGTAAGAAAGCTGCACTGCCTTGCACAGCTTTATGCAATGTGTTGGTTCATGCTAGCTGATAGAACGTCAATTTCACTTTAAATTATATTGTTTTGGCTTATTTTTCTCTATTACAATAACATCCATTAAAATGAAAAGTTTGGAATTTTCAGTGAAGTTGTTGTTTTGGAATGCTGGCCCCCTAAAACAAAATGACTCCATTCTGAAGGGTGTATGCCTTGTAGTTATCAAGATTGGAGGACACTTTTAAGAAATAACTGCCACGCCCCCATAACGAAGAGACATAGATGGCACTATATCTAGATTTCTTATTAATGACCTAATTTAGCTGCATACCAAATTTCATGCTTTTACCACAAAGTGCACGATTTCATACCCAAGCCGCTGGACTAGATGGGCAACAGTAAGTAGTCTCGCAAGCCAGACCCCCCTCCCACAACCATGCAGCAGAGTGCCACGCTTTGGACGGTCCCCCGCTATACGTGGTCCCCCCCCAGGACCAAATACGGCGGGAACACGGCTGCCGTGCACGATACCCCCTTGCCGTTTATGGACCCCTTCCATGTGTCAACTTCGGATTTGATATTATGCTTGTATTGAAGTAAAGAGCTCAGAAAGTGAAGAAATATAGTTGAGAAGGCTGTACTAAACGAGAAAAGAGTAATAAGAAAGAAAGCCAGCGCATTGAATGGAAGAATGGAAAACGAAAGTGAGCTATTTTAGTCCCATAATTTAGCACTAACAAATTATTATTAACAAATTAGAGTTGGACGTTGGCGGTTGCATGCTTTACCAAAAGGATTACTTTTTAAGGCATGCTTGAAAAGGTAAACATTTCACTGCTTCTCAACTATACACTACAACTTTTATTTAAAAAAAAAAAAAAGTTTTCTGCATGCTGCTTATCTCATACTCTAAGCGATGTATATTGAAGGTGACAATGTTTTAATGTGGGATAATTATCACAAGGAGCACTTCATTAACATACATCACATCACAATTATACACTAGTTAAAGGGTAATAAAAGTTTAATGTTTTTTAAATAATAGAATTAAGTATTTACTATTGCTTGAATTGTATTGAATAAAGATTTTTTGAGGAAGAAATGAGCACAGGGCAAATTGTATCCAAAATGGGTTGGTCCATTAGCTGATGGTAAGTTTCCATATTATATGTGATAGAATTTGTCAAATAAAGTCATTGGCGTCTACATATAATTTACCATCAGCTAATGAGCATTTCTTTAAAGATGTTTTCTGTCTCATCCATGTCTCTTTCTCCAGAAAATGGCACATCTCCCTCTCCAAGAGAAAAAATTCGCGCTCTTCTGAAGATAATTCTCTCAGACCAACCTCATTAATTTCTCAATGTCTTGAAAGACCTATCTTGATCCCCAAAAAGTCATTCATTTACAACCTTTCTCACCAAACCCCCTCTCTCCAGAGAGACATTTTTACTCCATCCTATATCATAAAGTACACCTTCATTCAACTCTCTCTTCAGAGAGAAACACCTTGCTCCCTTCAAAATTTAAAGTTTGATGTAATTGGGTAGAGCAGTATATTCTAAAGTGTTGACAGTACTGATTTCTGAATTTAAATTGACTAAAGCTGATGAAGAATTGTTCCTATTATAAGGGTTGTTTATTCATGTAAGTTGTACTCTCATTACATCATTTTAAAAGTTATTTATAGACTACAATTCCCTATAAGATATGCTAAACAACTAGTTGTCTCTTGTAGTCTTTTTGGTCTCTTCTAGTCTATTTAGTCTCTACTAGTCTCTCTAATCTCTTCTAGTTTCTTTAGTCTCCTTAGTCTCTTCTAGTCTCTCTAATCTCTTCTGTTCTCTTTGGTCTCTTCTAGTCTGTTTAGTTTCTGATAGTCTCTTCTTGTCTCTTTATTCTCTTTAATCTCTTTCTCTTCCATGTCTCTTCTAGTCTCTTTAGACTCTTTTATTCTCTTAGGTCTCTCTGGTCTCTTTAGTCAATTCTTTTCTCGTTCGTCTCTTCTAGTCTGTTTAATCTCTTCTAGTCTCTTTCGTCTCTTTAATCTCTTCTGTTCTTTTTGGTCTCTTCTAGTCTCAGCCCTAGCCCTAGCCCTAGCCCTAGCCCTAGTTCTAGTCCTAGTTTATGGTATTAAAAAAATCTAAGCTACCACAGGATAATCTAAGGAAACAACAGCGAAAATCTTAAAGTGAATTAAAACATAATGTCTGATGTTGCCATTCTTCCAGCTGATAAAGGTAGAGCTATAGTCCTCATGAATAAGGAAGAATACCATTCTAAGCTCACCCAGAATCAGGCACTTATTTTCTTGTTAAGAAAGATACAACTAAAACGTCTGGTTAAGTTTTAATTAAAATTTTGGCTGTTAGAACGAGAAAAATGTGCTATTAAGTTATAATTGTTATTCTTTGCAATGTGTCATTGATGACGACTTCATATTAAAATAACTGATCTGCTCATTACAATATTCAAGTATCTCAGAAGCACTAAATTATTAAACGTATGTTCAGGCCACCCATCACTAAAGTGGTTTCCAAGGCAACCCAGGAACTTTGTTATGAACTAGAGCTGGACTCATCGCATGTATGTGTGTGATTGCATTATTCATGTTTTATTTTGACCCTCATTTCATAATACACTCTATACACTCCCCAGTGTGTGTGAGGTTATTTCTATATATCAATACATCAATTTAGTCACACCTTTCATTCACTAACTAATCATCTCCTTTTATTATACTCTCTCACTAATTAGTACCAGATTTTCTTCATAAAGCTCTCTCTACCCTTCAGCCAGTTATTATGCAAGAAGTTAGAAGTACAAAAAGTGATAAGTTTCTTTAGACTTCTAAAATCATAGCTACTCCTCTTCAAGAGTGAAGGCCTTATACATCCCTCTCCATAGTGGTTGCTGCCTCAACTTTATTTGAAACATCATTAATGATACAAACTATCCAGTTTCATGTGAATAAATGCATACACATTAATCTGTGTGTAAAGACACTAGCTATAGAATTACTGTAAGATAGTATAACAGCATACAAGTGACTGCAACAAATTTATAATAAAAGAAAATACAATAGGACTGCAAAGGACTAGAAAATGAAATCAACAATATTCTAAATACTCCAAGACACAATATGAGATTACAAGACACAAGAACAGACTAAAGAGACTATAGAAGAGACTAAAGAGGCTAGAGAGACTAAAGTGACTAGAAGAGACTAAAAAGGCAGACTAATAAAGAGACCAAAGGGACTAAAGAGACTAGAAGAGACTAAAGAAACTAGAAGAGCTAGAGAGACTAGAAGAGACTAAAGAGACTAGAAGAGACAGACTAAAGAGACTAGAGAGACTAAAGAGACTAAAAGAGAATAAAGAGACTAAAAGAGAATAAAGAGACTAGAAGAGATTAAAGAAACTAGAAGAGCTAAAGATACTAGAATAAACTAGAATAGACTAAAGAAACTGGAAGAGCTAAAGAGACTAGAAGAGAATAAAGAGACTAGAAGAAACTAAAGAGACTGACTAAAGAGACTAGAGAGACTAAAGAAACTAAAGAGACTAAAGAGACTAAAAAGACTGAATAAAAAGACTAGAGAGACTAAAAAGACTAGAAGAGACTAAAGAGACTGACTAAAAAGACTAGAGAGACTAAAAGAAAATAAAGAGATTAAAGAGACTAGAAGAAACTAAAGAAACTAAAAGAGCTAAAGAGACTTGAAGAGACTAAAGAGACTGTGGGCCAGCCCACATTCGAGAACTTAGACTTAGAACATATTGTATAGTTGTGCGTCATTAACATTGTGTGTAGTTGTGCGTTATAAAGAACTTGTTGTTTTTGTGTGTGCATCGTTTTGATTGGTTGAGTGGTGAGAGGGATACGTATATCAAACCCCTCACCACGTGTTGTAAGTCAGTTCAGTTTACCGTGGAAATTAAGAAAACCCCAAAGTGAAGCGAAGCTTCTTGCTGAACTCTGGTGGCAGCGACTATTAATCGCTACCAACCAGAACTGCTGGCGACTCGCGTTTGTGCGCAGAGCGAGACCCCACAGATTTTGGTGGCAGCGGTGGGATCCTTGGGTGGAAGACATTCCTACGAGGATCAACGAGAGACCCACAGCAATTCGTTGCGAGGGACTTGGACCAGCAAGGAGTTTGAAGGGATTCGTCCTGGGAAACTTCTAGGATTCGTCCTACGCGCTAACAGACAGTCAGGCATTCAGACTTCGGTCGTGGTGTCGCACTCCATACGGGCCGAGGCTGCGTTGGAACCTTATTCACAGTCCCAAACTACGGTCGGGGAACTACACTCCGGACGGGCTTCGGCGGCGCCTGGACATCCTAACTTCGGTTGTGGAGCTTCATCTCCTTTGGGCTACGGCTGCAAGAGGAACAACCTCGGCTGGACAGGGTTTTACCTTAACAGTTGTTGTATTCGTTGTGAACCGTTTTGTTTGTGATTGTTTTTTTTCTCTTTGTTGTATCAGTGCTTTATGTGTAACCGTTCCTTTCGTTGAGTTTTATTGTCATTGTTGTATTTTGATTTTGTGCAGGTCACCAGTAGGGAGGCGCGGACACACACCTTCCTATGACTGACGTCGGAACCGTGGCGACTCGGAAGAAGCACACTAAGAGATTGCTGCCTGTGGATTCCGATTACAAACCTCCATACCTACCTTCACCACACAAGAGATTACCTTATCCGATGCGACCTGCCGAGGGTAAGCACAGCCAGGAGGCGGAAACAGAGGGAGACGTGAGTGGTGACGAGGGGCAGGAGAGGTACTTGGGATTGGAGGGAGAATTAAGAGTTGGGGAAGAGACTAGTGAGGAAGAGAGTATGGCTCGGAAAGAGGAAGGGGAGTTGAGTAGGCTCATGAGGTACATGATGGAGAGGGACGAGAGGAAGGAAGCGGAGGAAAGGCAGAGAAGGGAAGAGAGGGAAGAGAGGGAGAGAGAGCGCAGGAGGGATGACGAAGATAGACAGAGGGAATTTATGCGGGTGGAGGCAGAGAGAAGGAGGGAAGAGAATTTGGAGAGGAGAAGAGCAGAAGAAGAGAGAAAGGACTTGAAGGATTTACAGCAGGAGAAGATGAAGGCTTTGGGGTCGTACAAGGAGGGTACCGAGTTGAGTAATTACTTGAGCAAGTTTGAACGCATACTGAAGGAGTGCAAGGTGGACGAGGGGAGCTGGTCGGAGAGACTATACCCCCGGCTACCGGAAAAGTTGTGTACCAGGGTAGCTGCTGAGAGGGATGAGGAAGCTGGGTACAGTGTTATCAAGCAGGCCCTGCTGAAAACAGTGGGTGAGACCACTCTCACCTATGGGCGCAATTTGTTTGACCTGTCGGGAGAAGGGCTCAAGCATTTAGCAGGTGGAGATGCGTGTGAACAGATTGTCAAAACATGCAGGGGTGTTCTGCAGGGGTGTGAAACTTTGGACCAGTGCGTGCTGGCTGCTGGCCATGGCAGTGACCAGGAGGGTGCTGCCTCAGCCGGGCAAGGTCTACATGGAGACCAAGTCCATCAAGAGTCTGAAGGAGTTGTGGGAAATGTGGGAGACGTGGGTGTCAGGCAGGCAGAAGGGGAACTTCTACAAGCCGTGGTTGGGTGATTTTAGCTCGGAGAGGAGAGGGTTTAGAGGAGATACCAGAGAAGGGTACGGGAATCGAGAAGTGACGTGTTTCTCTTGTGGCGGGAAAGGTCACAGAGCGGGAGAGTGCAGGGAAGTCAAGGGCAAGGTCGGGCTTGGCAGTAAAGCCGAGCCTAGAGCAGAACCTAGAGCAATTACTTGTTTCAGCTGTGGCAAGCCGGGACACCGTAGCATCGAGTGCACCAGCAAGAAGGTGGGTGCATCCCTGAAGAGGGAAGGGGGCAAGGTGGCCACGGTGATTGTCGGGGACAAAAAGGACAACATCGCCTGGGTGCGAGTGAACGGAGCCGAGTGCTATGATAGATGAAAGGGAAGGAGACGGGGTGATCTGCATAGTCCCCCTGAACCTGCGAGATCGAGAAGAGGCTAGAGCATTTGCAAGAGCCATTGAGGAGTATGGAGAAAGGGGTCAGACAGCAGAGACGAAGGAGGCCAAGGTCAATGTGCTAACACGGAGCCAGGCTAGGGTCGAAGCAGAGCTGGACGAGTGCAAAGACGATGCTGAAGTGAGGGATTTGTGGTGCACGGTAGAGGAGTTGGTCGATGAGGATTCGGGTGATGAGGTGGGTTCGGATTCTTCGGTAGTTCGGGAAGAGGAAGAACCGAGGCAAGAGAGAGGTAGGGAGAGCGAGGTTGAGGAAGAGATCGATTTAGAGGGGGAACCTAAGGCGTTGGGGTCGGTGACAGTGAGCGAGAGTGAGGGTGAACTTAACAAGTTGGCAGGGGAAATCGGACCTATGAAGGAGGGTAAAGATGGGAAGGAGTTTAGGGAAAGGCTGTTGGCAGATGACAGTCTGAGGACGTGGAGAGAGGAGTTGGGTGACAGGAGAGAGAGAGGATTCAAGTGGGATAAGGAGTTATTGCTGAGGGGAATGTATGTTTCGTGGGAAGAGTTTGTGGACGTTATTGTGGTGCCCAAGGAATTTAGACAGAGGATAATGGAGATGGCGCATGAGAGGTGCGGGCATCTGAGTGGAGGCAAAGTGGCAAAGCTGGTGGCTAGGTACTTCCTGTGGCCGGGAATGGTCAGGGAAATAGAGGAGTATTGCAGAGGGTGCAGAGTGTGTTAGGTGAAGAGTAAGGCCAGACCGAGCAAGGTGCCGGCTGTGGAGAGGCCAGTGTTGACTGAGCCGTTCGAAAGTGTGGCAGTGGACCTGGTGGGGCCATTGCCCAAGGGCAAAGGAGGGTGCCGTTTTCTGCTGACGTATGTCTGCATGGCTACGCGTTGGCCAGAGGCGATTCCACTCCGAAGCATCACAGCGAGATCGGTGGCTGAAGGTCTCTGGAGCATCTTCTCCAGAACCGTAATTCCAGAGCAGCTGCTATCGGATCAAGGGTCGCAATTCTGTGGCAGGGTGGTGAAGCATCTGTGCCGGTTGCTTGGGATCGAGAAGCTGAGGACATCTCCATACCACCCCCAGACAAATAGGATGGTAGAACGGATGCACGGGACGCTGAAAGGAGTTTTGGGCAGGTGTGCAGAGGAGAAGGTCGATTGGGTAGGTCAGGTACCGTTGGCCCTGTATGTGTTGAGGCAGATGCCACACAGTGATAGTGGGTTTAGCCCCTTTGACTTGGTTTTCGGGTTTCGGGTTAGGACGCCGTTAGACGCCTTATACCAGGGCATTTATGAGGTGGAAGGAAAGAAGCTGAACGTTTGTGATTGGGTGTCGGGGCTGATGGACAGACTAGAACGCATGCGAGATTGCGCTGCGTTGAGGTTGAGCAAGGGTAAGGAAGGGAGGATGAAATACTACAACAGGGGGTGCAAGATCAGGACGTTTGAGGAAGGGGATTTGGTGCTGTACAGGATACCTGGGATGTCATGCAAGTTGGCTGACTCCTGGGAAGGGCCATTCAAGGTGTTGGGTAAGATGGGCTCGGTGAATTATAAGATTGGGAAGGTTGGGAACGAGAAGCATGCCAAGGTGGTGCATGTGAACTGCTTGAAGAGGTATAGGGAGAGAACGAACATTAGGAGATTGGATCTGGTGCTGGAGGACGATGAACAAGAGAGGAATGTGTTGAGGGAGGAATGTGCGGGGTTTGTGGAAGACGACTTGGAAGAGCTGATGGGGGAGTTTGGTGATGTGTTTTCGGATGTACCCGGAAACACAGACAGGGTCAGGATGACCATTGACACTGGGGACAGTCCGCCCATAAGGCTGTCTCCCTACTCAGTGCCGATGGGCATTCGGGATGAGGTCAAGGCAGAGTTAGATGGGTTGCTGGAGTGTGGTGTGATTGAACGTAGTCGTAGTTGTTGGTCGTCGCTGTTGGTCCCGGTGAAAAAGGTGGGGGGCGGGATCAGGCTGTGTGTGGATTATCGCAAGCTAAACGAAGTGACTATCAAAGAGCCGTACTATATCCCAGGCTTAGAAGAAATGCTCGAGAGGGTTGGGAGCGGGAGCGTACTATCTAAGGTGGACTTGGCGAAGGGGTTCCACCAGGTTGAGGTCGAGGAAAGGGACAGGGAGAAGACAAGATTTGTCTGCCCGTTTGGCAAGTATCAATACAGGCGGATGCCGTTCGGGTTGGCTAATGCTCCGTCTGTATTTCAGAGACTAATGGATGAGGTACTGGTAGAGTGTGTGGACTTTGCGAAGGTCTACATAGACGATGTTTTGGTGGTGTCGGGTTGTTGGGAGGTGCATGTTATGCATCTGAGGAAATTGTTTGGGGTGCTGAGAGAGGCTGGGTTAACGTGCAAAAGGAGCAAGCGTGTGTTTGGGAGAAGGAGGTTGGAGTTTCTGGGGCATGTGATCGGAGATGGGACGATGAGGGTGCCGGAGGCTAGGATCAAGGCCATCGCGGAACACCCTGTGCCGAAGACTAGGAAGCAGCTAAGGGCTTTCCTGGGTCTGATCGGATACTATAGGAGGTTTGTGAGAGGTTTTCACAGGTGGTCTTATCGACTGAAGTCGCATACGGCGAAGACGTCACCTGGGGAGGTGCAGTAAACGAGCCCCATGCTGGAGGCTTTTCGTGAGTTGTGTATGTCACTGTGTGATCATGTATGTTTAAATGTTCCCTGCAAGGAGGACGAGTTTTGCCTGGAGAGTGATGCCAGTGCGTCGGGGATCGGAGCGGTGCTGTCTGTGAAGAGAGGCGAGGAATGGAAGCCGGTGGCGTTTTTCTCGAGACAGCTAAAGGGTGCTCAAGCTCGCTACAGCGCTCAGGAGTTGGAGGGGTTGGCACTGTATGAGGCAGTGCAGCACTTTGCATTTTATTTGTATGGGAGGAGGTTCTTGATTATTACAGATCATAGGGGTCTGGAGTGGCTCAAGTCGGGGAAGCAGAGGAACCAGAGGGTGTATGGATGGGCTCTGAAACTTTCCGAGTTCCAGTTCGAAGTTATCTACCGTCGGGGAGACCATAACGTGGTAGCAGACGATCTGAGCAGGTGCCACGATGGGTAAGTCAGTTCAGTTTACCGTGGAAATTAATAAAACCACAAAGTGAAGCGAAGCTTCTTGCTGAACTCTGGTGGCAGCGACTATTAATCGCTACCAACCAGAACTGCTGGCGACTCGTGTTTGTGCGCAGAGCGAGACCCCACAACACACACACACCTTAGATGATATGGAGGGGGAGTGGATGATGATATGGAGGGGGAGTGGATGATGATATGGAGGGAAAGTGGTGGATGATATGGAAGGGGAGTGGTTGAAGGTATGGAGGGAAAGTGGTGGATGATATGGAAGGGGAGTGGTTGAAGGTATGGAGGGGGAGTGGATGATAGTGGACTGAAATTAAATGAGAAAAAGTGCCGGGCAGAACCAGAGCACTCAGTTCTAATCGTAGAAAACATTTTTGTCAAACATTTAAAAAAAATTAATTTAATATTGAGGAAGCTGTTGTGAGTAAAAGGGGTGGGGGGTAGAAACTCCACTTAGGAGGGTAAAGTTCCTGTGTCCCCTCCTACTTCTTTAACAAACTATAATGTTTTTTTTTTTTTTTACGTATTTCCCTCCCGGCACTCTTACAAATGCATCCATGAAGATCTTATGTTGATAACACACAAAATATTAGTAATTCCTAGCAGAAATTTCCTTTGTGATTAACTGCATAAATGTATTCTATCTCCTATCTAGCACTCTACAAGTGGGAACAGATTATAATTATAACATAGTCATAAAAGGAAACTGGACTGTTTTATTGGTATAAATCACCAGACTTATCATAGTTGGTAGATTCTTAACACCCATTACACTTCTGATATAGTTATTCCATAGGTATTCCCAAAAAGTAGTAATATGATGATTCTCAGTAAGTCACTCAGGCTGCTTATATAGCTAGGGGTAGAGAGCACTTGTAGGGTTCATTACTTCCAAATGCTGTCATCACAAGTTCAAACTACAAACTGATGTCACTTACAGTGGTTGAGTTCTCACCAGATGCCCATCCTGCCACAGCTTATCTTTCTTTTGGAGAGAAACTGTAGTACGCGTTTTACAGATCGCCAATATGTCAAGCTACAAACAATAGCACTTATTTCTTTGGTGACACCTTACCCAATTATTTGACACCATACCTAATTTTCGACACCGTACCTAATTTTCCACACCTTACCTACTTTGTTGCACGGTACTACTTTATTTGTGATATTTGGTAGAGGTAATTTTTATTGAGCATTATTACCACCGCGACAAAAAACAAATGAATAAATGATCTTGATAACCACTAATAAAACTGATAATGTAATAAATTAATGATAAATAAATGAGTAAATAAATAAATAAATATACAAACAAAAAATATAAAACAAAAAAATATAGAAGTAAATAAAAAATAAATACATACATAAATAAATATATCAACATAAAAAATAAATAATTAATAAGTAAATAAATATTTTAATGAATGAACAAAGGATTAAAAATACACATAAATAAAAATTAATTAATGAATTTATTATATTTATTTATTTGCTTGCTTGTTTATTTATTTATTTACTTACTAACTTATTCACTTGCTTATTTATTCATTTATCTACTTGTTTATTTATTTAATTACTTATTTATTTACTAATTTATAAATTTTATATATTTAGTTATTTAACTATTTATTTGTTTGTTCTTTATATATTTTTATGTAATTCTGTTTCTTCAGTTATCTAATTATGTACTTATTTATCTATATTATTTATGTTTTTACTTTACTTTATATTTTTATTTATTTATTTATTTATATAATATTTAATTTATTTGCTTCTGTATTTTTCATGTTGTTTGTATTGGTTTAAAATTCCACTTTAAGAGTTCATAAGCAGTTTCAATAATGTCATTTTGAACTACTTGCATACTTCTTGGCAATCACTTGTAAACCTTGAATACTTTGTAACTCATTGCTAACTTCAAGTACACAATCTGAAAACTCCCTTTTAAAACTTAGAAATTTTGCCCTGTGAATGAGTGTGAATTCACGCTAAGTATGTATTCACACTAGGTAAAAAGTGTGTAGGACACGCTATGCATTGATGGTGTGGATTCACACCACCGTTTTGGTGTGAATTTGGTGGGTTTTCACGCCAAAAATTTTACAGTGCTCCTTCTGTACAAGTCAGAGCCACAGTCATCAAGTCCATTGTAGGAGACACTCCCTCCACAGATTTGTTGAAGGAGGTGGATACTTCATTCACGAATTCATTAAACCTCTCTGACCCTAACTTCAAGATATCTGGGGGTATAGACCTACTCCTTGGTCAAGATGTTTTAGGTCAAGTCTTGAAGGATGGTGTTGTCCGCTCAACCAAGAATGAATTGTATGCCATTAATACTATCTTTGGTTGGGTGATTGGTGGCTCCTGTAAGAATTCCTCTGAAGCAGCTGTTACACATATTTGCTGCCATGCTTCCACGACTACTTATACTGACAATCTCCTGAAAGCTTTCTGGGAAACAGAAGAACCACCATCCCAATGTATGATGAAAGATGAAGATCAGCAAGCCTTACAACATTTCCATCTAACACAAACAAGGGAAACTGATGGACGGTACTTGGTGAGCCTTCCTAAGAAGCAAACAGAAAACAAGCTTGGAAACTCACGACGACAGGCTCTTCAACGCTATAACAGCAATAAGAAGGCATTGCTTCGGAAAGGGAAGTGGGAGGAGTTCCTAGCTGCTTTACAAGAATATCGTGACCTCGGACATGCGGAGCCAGTTCCCATCGAGGATTTGAACAAGCCTACGTATGATTCATACTACCTGCCAATGCATGGGGTAGTTAAGGAGAGCAGTACAACCACCAAGCTTAGAGTGGTTTTTGATGCTTCGGCTAAGACATCATCAGGCTACTCCCTCAATGACTTACTGTTGCCTGGTCCAATTTCATATCCTTTACTGACTAACATTTTGCTTTCTTTTCGTGTATACAGGATTGGACTATCAGCTGACATCTCAAAGATGTTCAGAGAGGTGTCTCTTCATCATGCAGACAGAGATTATCATAGGTTTCTCTTTGAGGATGACGGGGAGGTTCAGGATTGGAGGATGAAACGGCTGACTTTTGGTATAAACTGCTCCCCCTTCCTGGCAACACAAGTGCTCCGTCAACTGGCAAAGGACTGCTCCACAGAATTCCCAGAGGCAGCTCAATCCATTCTCAAATCTTTCTATGTGGATGATTTCCTTTCAGGTGCTGACTCTTTTGAAGATGCTTCCAAGCTCAGACAGTCTTTAAACCTACTTCTAGAGAGAGGGAGAATGACATTACGCAAGTGGAGATCCAATTCTCCTGCCCTTCGAGACACTATTCCTGAGAATCTGCTAGAGAAGGAGAATGTGCATACTATCAAGGCTCCTTCTGAGTGCCATAAAACACTTGGTATTCACTGGAACACAACAACAGATACTCTCCATGTAGCCACACCTATACTTCACCCTGATGACTCGCCCACAAAGAGACAGGTGTTGTCTGACATAGCTAGAACATTTGATATTCTCGGCTGGTTCACTCCAACTACTATTCAATTAAACATTTTGTTGCAGAGGACTTGGATGCTGGGTCTTGAGTGGGATCATGTCTTACCTGACGACCTAGTCAGCATTTGGCGACAGTGGCGGGAGGAGTTACCTTTGGTAACAAATCATCCAATCTCCAGGAAATATTTCAACCCCGAGAAGAACATACACTCTCTACAGTTACATGGCTTTTGTGATGCTTCACAACTGGCCATCGCTGCAGTTGTATATGTTCGAGCACTTTACACTGACACCACTGTTTCCGTGACCCTTGTGGTCGCAAAGTCTCGAGTAGCTCCGGTCAAGCCCATGACTATACCCAAGCTAGAATTATCATCTGCAGTTCTACTATCAAAACTTCTACATACTGTCATGGCCGAACTTTCCATCAACATCGCTGATGTGTTTGCTTGGAGTGATTTCACCATTGCTTTGGGTTGGATTTGCACTCCTCCTACTCGTTTGAAAACATTTGTGGCCAACAGAGTGGTGGAACTGACTGACAGGATACCTCCTGTGAACTGGAAGCATGTTCCTACTTCATCAAACCCTGCAGATATTGCCTCTCGAGGAATCGCAGCCAGAGAACTCATTCAATTTCAACTTTGGTGGCATGGGCCAGATTGGCTGCACCAGGCCCCCAACCACTGGCCTATACAGGATGCAGGGGTCAGGACCTCAACTTTGTCAACATTGAAGTCATTTGCTCTGACTATTCGAACTGAGCCTCCAGTGACAGAACACATTATCAACAGGTTCTCGTCTTTCCAGACTTGTGTTAATGTTATTGCTTGGCTGTACAGGTTTACAGATAATGCCAGCAGGAATAAAGAGTCCAGATTATTGTCATCTTCCTTAACTCTAGAGGAGGTTGAACATGCTGAGGTCATTCTCCTGAAGAGACATCAGTGTGTATACTTCCCCAAAGACATCACAGCCATCTCAGCTGGAGCTACTGTCTCCACTTCCAGTCAACTCCATCCACTCCATCCTTTCATGGACAAAACTGGTCTTATTCGTGTGGGTGGGCGATTGTCCAATTCCAAACTCTCCTACCAACAAATGCATCCTATTATTCTATGTAGGAAATCACACCTTACACTCATATTAGTGAGACAGCTACATCTTGCCAACTCTCATGCTGGGCCTACCTTGCTGCTGGGACTCCTAAGTCGACAATATTATGTTTCAGGAGTTCGAATGCTAGTAAGGAAGATTTCTAGGGATTGCATTACTTGTCAACGTGAGTATACCAAGACAACAACACAGCAGATGGGAGACCTCCCACAAAGCCGAGTACGGCCTTCTACACCATTTGCTAGGACAGGCACGGATTTTGCTGGACCTCTGACATTGAGAAAGGGTCATACTCGTAAACCAGTTTATGTGAAAGCTTATGTTTGCCTGTTCATATGTTTTTCTACTAGGGCAATTCACTTGGAATTGGTGTCTGACCTGAGCACCGAAGCATTTCTTGCAGCCTTCAGGAGGTTTGCTGCCCGACGTGGATGTCCTGAAGAAGTTCACTCTGACAATGGTTCCAACTACATAGGAGCTAACCATGAGCTTGAGCACATGTACAATCTACTCACTAAAGAAACAAGCTCCAAACTCATTTGCAGGTATTTCAATAATTCTCGGATTAAGTGGTCATTTATTCCAGGAAAGGCACCTCATTTTGGAGGTCTCTGGGAAGCTGGTATGAAGTCTGCCAAGTCTCTACTGCGGAAGACAGTCGGGAGCCATTCCCTCACCTTTGAAGAATGTTCAACCATACTAGCTGATATCGAAGCCACCTTGAACAGCAGACCACTCTGTCCTCTTGATTCTCAACCAGAAGATGGAGTAGACGTGCTCACTCCAGGACATTTCTTGATTGGGAAGCCTCTCAAAGCACTTCCCCAATCATCATCTCAACAGATCCCTCTGACTGCACGAAGGAGATGGAATCTCTGTCAGAAACTTGCTGCTGCCTTTTGGTCTAGATGGACTGCCAACTATCTCCAATCTCTACAACGGAGACAGAAATGGACAAACAAGTCCAATAACCTCCAGTGTGGTCAGGTTGTCTTGATCAAAGACCAAGAGCTGTTTGTCAGGACATGGCCACTAGGAGTGATCACTGAAGTACATCCAGGACGAGATGGATTAGTGAGGGCAGTTACCGTACGGACATCAAAAGGAGTTTATCGTCGACCAGTTACACGAATAGTTCTGCTTTTCAATCCAGAAGTAGACACAAACCATCTTCTGCCCGGGGAGAATGTTCAAGCTTCAATCAAGGCCTAAGCCTAAGACAAAACTCTCATACACATTCATATCATCATCATCATACATGCACACTATTTCCTGTAGGTCAGGGGCAGCTGCCCATTATATAGCCTAAGGGTTAACATGCCTAAAGGCTGACATGCTCACTACTACTAACAACATTGTTTTAGTTTCTGTAGTTACCTTTTAGTATTAGTATCTAAAAACTCATTGTGTTATCTATCTTGGTACTATAGTGGGTAATTGTTTAGTTGGGATATCAAGGAGGATTCTGAAGGTCAGAGATAACTACTCCCATTCACCTCCTGCCTGACTACCATTTATCCAAACAAACCCCTACACCATCCGTTGTGTTCACAGCGAAATGCTCTCTTTCCTCCGATTCCAAGGAATTCCAAGTTTATTCAACTAATGAATATTAATGGTAACCATTGGATTTGTGTTTCCAATGTGGCACAGTCAGACACGTTACGTAATTGTGCGCGAGTTTATGATAGTACATTAGAAACCATTAATGCGGAGACAAAAAAAGCAATATGCTCTTTACTGAAACCCAAAGAAGATGTGTTTCACTTCGACCTAACTGGGAGCACATTCAAGAGTAGTGCTGATACTTGTTTCTTCCCAGCTGCTATCACACTAGATTATTTGATCAATTCTATGCAAATTTAATAACAATACATGCTTCAAAATACTGTACTTGCAAACTGGCATGGCTAACAACACATATCATTCAGACTCACGACATTCCAACGGACAAAAACAGGCTCAATGGAAAAAAAACACATGTTTAATTTGTAGTCACACAGTTTATTTATGGTTAGTGTAGTTGGGGTAGACATTTGGACAGTTTTTATCAGACATTGACTACCTCATAGCCTATAACCATAAAATCTGCCCTCCTATCATCAACCACTTGGACTTCTAGATATCTGTTGGCAACAGTTCCTTCTCACTAACACACCACATATCTGCCAGTACCATCTGTCTAGCTAATGAATACAATTAACTTATAATTAATAACTTTTTCAGTTAACTTTGCACACTTTGAATGACCAGCGACTCCTACATGAAAACTAGCTCTTATTCAGGTAAGATATTCCAAGCATCATAGGTGCTGACTGTGGAGCATGCTACTAGCTACACAATAGTAGCTAACACTGTTTCAAACACTATATTGCACATAGTTTAGTCAAAATTGGCTATCACTTTCTGCTATGCCACCTCAAGGATGGTCAGATCAGACAAGTATACAAAATACCATATCTTAGTCAATTCATTATAGCTATGCAATGTATATTATTAGTAATGTGGCTATGTAATGCATTATCCATAATGTACATTGCAAAGCTAGCTATATTGCTAATTTAGTTGTTCCTAAGAATTAACCGAGATATGGTAACTCATCTTCAGGAATCGTTCCTCTCAAACAACACGCCAGCCATCCATCCAGGACCATGGCCATCAGTGACTCCAGTACTGCCAAGTGACAAATCATAACTCCTAGCAAGTCACCCAAGGACCAGGTAGTGCCATATGAGACATGCCTAATCAAATTACATAAGACATGCTCACACCTCCAATCCTCCTCACATAAAATAATGCCTTCTAGAGAATGCCAGTACATTTACCAACTTACCTAATCTAGCTACACTATTTCGTACAGGCTACGTGAGAATATTTTCCACTATCACTGGTTATAATCCTCCGTATTTACTACATCAGATTTTTCTCTTGTCTCCAAACATTTTTTTTACACTCGTCAAGAGATTCTTGTTACCATACTGGCATAGTTTGGGAATAATCATTAAAACGATATATGCCGAGAAATTTTATTTACTTAATTTAGCTAATGATATGATTGAAAAAACTAGTGATTCTGATATTGTTTGTCAACATTGGCCAGTTTAGCTAATGTTCCTAACTGTTTTTCCCATGAAACATTGTGAAATATTTCACTGCATGTCTGTTTTGATCAGGAATATGCAACAAACATCAACTTTTTTTCTCCCATTTGTCTTGGTATTTGTACGATTCACCCACTGATGAATGCTGACTTAGTGGTGACAAGTTAGGTCATCCTACATGACGAGGGGAGGGAGGGGTTTGGAGGTGGGAGGGGGGTTGATGAAGAGGAGGAGGGAATTTGGAGGGGGGAGGAGGGGGAAGAGGGTAAGGGGTTAAAATGAAGCCAAATTAGCTGTACAAGTCTGACCATTCTACATAACCATTGGGGTGGGGGAGGGAGGGGGGGGTGGGAGGAAAAGAAGGAAACAAGTGAGAAATAATATATATAAATACCTGTTTTGCTAATAGCTATGTTTGCAAAAAAAAAAAAAAAAAAAAGGAACATTGGTAAGTTGAAAATGAACTTATACCTTCAGTTGCAGTAGGTAAATTAAACTCATTAGATGATGATTATATGCAATTTCCTGAATTGATTTTGCACTAATTTCTGCTGAAGAATCTTAATGACAGTCAAACAGGTACAAACACAGGTGATAATTAATGGTTAATGATTGTTGCAACCTGTCAATGAAAGCAAATCTCTTTAATAAAGCTTCATTGATATGAAATAGGCTAAATCCTATTATGTCTAGGTTATATTTGACCCAATTAGCTACTAAAAATAAATGAATGAGATTAAACTAATGAGCATTAATTACTAAAAAATTATAGCTAATGCAACTTCTTATTCAGGCCCAATTTACTCATTGATCCCAAAAACAGCTAATAGCAACAAGAAGATCATTTAACCTTTGCCATGATAAATATATTCAATTCTACTCCCAATCAAGCCTCTATCCTCATCCTGAGTGTAAAGTCTGGGTAAACAATAACTATTTAATAATAATACCATTACAATTCAACAATTAATACAGTTTAAGATGGACAACAGCCTACACAACAAAGCACAGGTTCCTCAGCAAGATGCCCTGAATGTTCTTTCTCATAGCTTTGTCACCACTACCCTCCTTACCCCACCTCACTTCCTCTCTGCCTTCACTTCAACTGCCCCTAGCCTCTTCTATGCAGTGAGGTGACAAATAGCTATGGTGACCTAAGGGCTCCAAGTTCTGTCCCACCCCACCCCTTATCATCACAGCCTGTACTGGTCTATTATGGACTAATTATACAATACAGTCAACATACTGCTCTTATGTAGTAGATTTACAGTAGGAATTTCTTGTAGGATAATGAGGCAACAGACTTGTTTCATGTTCTGCACATAAGACAGGAATCTTGAAGCTAATGGAATTGTACCTCAATGGCAAGGCTTATCATACATCAATATAACATTCTCCACACCTGCACTTTTCTTACTTAAGTTAGTGAGGGGTCTAGGATAGGCACAGCTGCTTCCCTTCAACTTGTTTGTACTTGAATAATCAAAGAATTTCCCAGTTTAATATGATAAAATAAGTTGCAACAGTGGCATAGGAAGGGGAGCTACGGGAGCTGGAGCCCCCCCCCCCCCATAATTATAATTCTGGGGCACATGAATATACTAAGAAGCTTATCCAAATTATGCAGATCTACACTATATCCCAACATCTTTTGTTAACACTACTCAACTTTCTTCTCTTTCTGACCCTGATTCACTACCTGTAGTGATGCACGCACACACACACACACACACACACACACACACACACACACACACACACACACATGCACATACCCTCACCTATACTTATACACACATACATACAAATGCCTCATACACACACACATAAGACGTAAGTGGGACTGCAAGACTATATACAATACATACATGTACTGTAATAAGAGCTGGAGAGAATGACAAACACAACTATGTGCCCTAGCAGTTCAGAAGCTGTTGATTGGCAATAATGAGTACAGCTAGAATTCTCCACTCCCTCGATTGTCCTCAAGACAATATCCTGCTTAGAAAAGTGTGTGTGTGTGTGTGTGTGTGTGTGTGTGTGTGTGTTGTTCTTTTACATTAGATCTGCTTTGCAAGTTGTAGTGTGGTTCAATCATATACTCAACTACATAAAGTGGGATGGGATTACATACTTTTGCACTTGTTGGAACTTATTTACCATTTTCCTGCCAGGCCAGGTCAGCTCTAGTCTCATTGGGTAAGGGACTACATAAGAAGCATGTTCTGAACACTTACATATTGTCTACTCTGCAGCACTTCCATTACAGCCAGCAAAAAGATTTTCACAAAAGAAAAGCTTGGAGTTAGGTTCAGCTAAACTATAATCGGTCACAGCATAATCAAGTCAACCAACTAACCATAATTGGGAGATCGTAAAACCACGTAATGGTACCAATTTTTTATACACATTCCAAGGAAGCATGATGCATATGGTGAAAGTTCCAGACCCTTTCCCAGCGTAGCGGTTGGGTAAAAGATCTGGCTTGCGAGACTAGGTCAGCTCAACCAACTTTCCTACAATGAAAATAGTTTTTTTAGTGACAAAATACATACAGAGTATCAAGCACACACTCACACATACACAATAATAACAAATTTTCTTGTTCTTACAGTCTTTTTACTATTATATTTATTTCAGCCGAGAATGACTGAATCATTGAAAGTCAACATACATAATCTTTACTTTAAATTTTAAGTCATTTTGGACAATGCAAATTAGTCAAAGGTATGAATGTGAAGAGGATATTATGAATTCCTGGGCAAGTCTATGCTCGTTTGGATGTTACAGAAGGTAAGAATGCTGTGTTGAATGTTCCTGGGTATGCCATCATCCAATCAATAGATAAAAGTCAGTTGGATCTACACCAATTATATCATCATTATTGATAATTTTGTATATAGACACTATTCATCTATAAATTCAAGTTGTCATATGAACCATTCATCGTTTGCATTCCAGCAAATAATGTGCAAAAATTGGCATACAGCAGACGACTTTGAAAACAGAGTTGTTCGAATTTCCAGTGTAAACAATATGGGTGTGTTTGTGTGTGTGAATGTGTGTGAGTGTGCATGTGTGTTCAGTCCTTGGCTCAGGGCCTGAGGTCGTGAGTTCAAGCCCCACTCAAGCAATTTTCCATCTGGTTTTTGCCACCAACCCCCACCAGTCCACACAACTGTGACTGGGGACCTATAAACATTCGCTGGGATACAAATTTAAGGCATTTTCTCATGAAACATCAATGGTCCAGGTGGGACTTTTAGGTGCCCATTGATACCACTTGATATCAATGGGCCTGTTCTCCCTGAAGTTCCTAGCCCGGCTCCAGGATGACTCACAGTGCCTAGTGCACAGGCATCTTGGCTCTGCCAGGTGCACATGACCGCCTAGCTGCAGCAAGAGAATTTGCATTGTGTGTGTGTGTGTGTGTGTGTGTTTGTTTGTGGTGGGGAGGGAAGAGGGTGAGGAAAAGGGATGAGTCAATCAGTATACTAATTGCCCTATCATGGCAGCAAGACCACAGACACTACTATAGGTCTTATAGGTGGTCAATACAACTGACTCCACCTACATCTATTAATAAAACCCTCAATGGTTTATGTAACAATTTCTCATAAAAGTTTCAATCTCCCATGAAGCCAACCCCTCTCCAATTAATCATAAAACATATACAGTATGCATCATATTAACTTGACTTAGGCAAATAAAGTGGTAAATGTAATTGTTCAATATTTACCACATTTGTCAGTAGTCAAATAAGATGCTATAGAAAACTGGATATATTTAGTTTCAGAACTGGTCCCCTCAAATTGCACTCTGCCTCAAATGCAATGCTTCAACTACGGCCAATAAAAATCTTACTCAAACACAATTCGATTTCTGTCTCACTGTGCAATTCATTGACTATCATGCCATACTCAAGCATGCTGCTAAAAAATACTTGTGCATTAAAAAATAAAAGTGAAAAGGTCCGAAATAGTTACAAGCCACCAAAAAAAAAAAATTTGCTTGTAGAGTTTGCCTCATGTATCCAATTGCAAAGACAGCACTAATAAGTTCACACTTAGCTCACAGTAGCCACTTCCCACACAGTAGCCACTTCCCACAGACTGCATCACATGATGTTGGATAATTGAGGATGACATGTACACACTGCTAGACTACTGCTAAGTTAGACTAAATGTTCAACATACAACATTAATGCTATTACTTGATTAGTGCCCAATAACATCTGATGTGTTCCCATTAGCCAATTATCCTAAAGTGTTGATCACCAATGAAATTAAATCCTACCTAGAGACAACTTTCACTCCATTCTCATTAGATCCATCACTGATAACTAAAAACACATGATCTGTCAAGTATCAGCCTGGGAGTATAATTACAATGTGATACAATTAGCTGGATAGCTAATAAATACTTGAGCTTCTAATTGAAACTGACAAGTTCATTAATTTGATATTTGTAATCAGCTGGTGTCCCACCAGGTATACACAACTCTTCTGCATGCACAATTATTGCTTCCTTATAGACCAAGGTGAATAATTAGTTTTGGGGAGAATGAATAGTCAATGGTTAGCCTCACACTTAGCTCACAGTAGCCCCTTCCCACAGACTGCATCACATGATGTTGAATAATTGAGGATTGACATAACTTATTATAATATATCCTGTTCTAATTCACCTTCTTTTGATCTCTATTATGGCTTTAGCTAGTAATATTTAGCTGTTAAACCTGCTATTACTTTGTTAGATACATTTGGCTGTAAAAACTATTATAGTTGTACTTTGGCTGTAAAAAAAAAGTGCTATTATATTCAATTATTATTTCAATCACTGAAATCTTAATGAAAAAAAGGTTTTTCTTAACTATTACAACCTGGAAAATCAGCATGACGATGTAGTCTTTACAACATATACTATACTAGCTATCAACAGTGCTTTGATACATGGATTGAGACAAGGGGGAAAGGGGGAGGTGAGTCTATTTCTGCCTCATCAACTCAAAAGTTCACAGATCTGAGCGAAACTTGTCGAAATTATTTAGCACCTCAATATACACCACCAACCTGCCAAATGTTAAGCCCACGTCTGCGGCTGTCCTCCTGTAAGGCCACTCACACCTAGTCTGGCGGAGCCGACCCTTTACCTTAAATTCATGCACAACTCGTATATGCTAAACGATACCAGGACCCTTTCCTTCCCTCGCCCACCAACAAAGAAGGTAAAGGGTCGGCTCCGCCAGACTATAATTATTCATGAGTTACGGTTTTTGTTTGTATCATCCACTACACTTATTTTTATGAACTATGCTCCAAACATGAAATTATAATGTGTTCAAGTTTCTTTATTAGCTAGCTCTTGCTTTTCAATGAGCAGCCAGCGAGGCTTGACCGAGGACCCCCTGAGGCAAATTTTCGGCGTCAAATCTTGGCTTCATCATCACTCCTAGCTTTAGTGTGACAGCTCCACTGGCTACTTTAGGAGGCCAGTCACGACGATTTTGGCTCAATGGGCCATGGATCTCCAGATATTCACAATTTTGTGCCTCAGAGACGCCATTTTATCTTGATCTGGGAGACAAAACTGAGATTTTCTCGACAACCGTCTAAAAACTGGATTGGGAACGAAAGGGTTTTAACAACTAAATATTTATGTATCTGGCTAACTAAACGTGTGTAAACTTGCAAACTTGTAACAATACTGTAACCCCCACGCCCATGCGCGCTGAGGGTAAAACAGACGTGGGAGTCAAGTTGTCTAATTAGCTAGACGTTGGGCCATCACGTGATCTCTTCTGTTATTAAAGTTCAGACAGCTAGGTGGGGTCCAGTGCAGTTTTCCAGTTCAAGTGGAGCTTGTACTACAAGTGTAGTTCTCATGAGATAACGGCCCCTAGGCATCCCGTTAGTAAGCTATTAGTCTCCTGTTGTAGTGGCAATGAGCGGTAGTTCTCCATTTTCTTGCGCTCTGCGCAACTGTTATTTTAAGATTCATTGTGGACTATATTACACGCATTTTATATTTTATGTTACAGTACAGTATTTTATAGGGAACTTCATGCCTGTGCACTAGCCACTGCCTTGTTTTATACATTCTTTGAGTGATTAAATCATAGGTTCCAAGTTTGAGAAATGGAAATCAGTGACAAACCACACCCGTTAATTAAATCAATTTAATTGACCACATCCTTCCTGTAATTAATGCTATAAATATATTTATGATTACAATGTTTTATATTTTGCGATATATTGTTATTTGATTTATTTGGAGAGTTGTTGTTGCTTTTTTGCATTTCTCAATTAATTCATTGTTTTAAAAAAGTACAAATATTGTTGTTTTGAGGGGGGGGGGTAAGTCTCTAGCCGTAGTTGCTGTCGGATCTAGCCGTGGTTTCCGTTGTCTCTCCAAGTGTTGCTACTTGCTGAGTTTCATCCGTTTTGGTAAGAAACTAGGATATGAGATTCATGCTAGCAAAGTACAAGTTATGAGATTCATGCTAGCAGCATAAGTACAAGTTTTAACCACAAGGCTCAAAGGTAGCTGGCACAGAGAGGACAGGCTTTTGGTGGGATTTATTATTCATGACATTTTATTTTCCACCATAACTTTGTTGTTGTTCGTCCAATATCCTTGACTTTGATGCCAAAAGATAGCTTATTTTGAAGGGCTTTTCGGTCTACTAAGGAACCCGAGTAGGAGTAGCAGTTTAAAACAAAGAGTAGGAGTAGGGTCTCGTAACAGGGGGTGGAAGTAAAATTAGGAGCAAGAATTTAATTTCCTGTGTCAATATAGCGTGTAGTATAGGCCGCATGTTTTCTTTCAAGCTTTAATTGTAAACAAATAGTTTTGGAAAGAACGTCATACCTAAAACTGTAGGCACACACGCAGTGTATGGGATGTGTGTCTTGACTATAGATTTGTATAAAATATAACCATTTGTGATACAGATAGGTACATTAGGAGCTACTTGTAGTTGTCATGACCTGGGGCTATATGAATGAAGGTCCCTAGGACAAGGCCTCTAGCAACTTTTTTAGCAGAAGCTGTGGTTAAAATGGGAGGCCCTATTGGGATATTACACTAACATGTAGCACATGCACCCCCCTTCAACTTCTATTCTCTTAATGTAAAGGTAAGCATGGAAAGCATGGAGATGTCAGATTTGATGTTCAAGTTGAAGAAATTGGAGGAAGAAAAGAAGAAAGTGGAGAAGAAAGCGGAGGAAGAAAAGAAGAAAGCGGAGGAAAAAACGAAGAAAGTGGAGGAAGAAAAGGAAAGGGTAGAGAAAAGGAATAAAGAATTAGAGACATTGTTGAACTCTCCTGAAAAAGTAAGTATACCTAGGTGTGTTAACTAGATGGGTCAGTTGTCTGAAACATGGTCATAGAAAATTGACAACTTCGTTGACGTAGTGAAACATGTTGAACAGCTAAGGGACCCATTAAAATGTGTAGAAATCAAAGATAGAGCTTGAAACACAAACAAAGCAGTGGAGTAATTACTTATGGATGTTGCATGTGATTAATTTGGATCGTGGTCTTTTATCTATGTTTCTGACGTGGTGTTGTCTTATTTGCAGTTGAGATCTAAGCGAAGGAGACCTAATCAACAAGGTATACTATTGCAATATTGTGCATGTGTTTTAATAATCTTTTTTTCGCAGAATGGGAAGAACTGATGGAATGTGTTTTACCTGAAGTGAAGCCTAAGTGTGTTAAGGCTTTGAATCATCTCAATATTGACACGTGTGATCAGATGGTATGTTATAGTAGTCAAGGTGGCATTGTACTTCAAGATAAAAGTGCTCGTGTCCATTTAGGTTATTTATGCTTTAACTATAATCTTGCTCTTTTAGATTGTTTTACCAAATGCTGTACTAAGGAAAGCGTGTGGGGACATGTTGGTTAGATTTCAGAGTGAATCATATAAAAATTACTGTAGTTACAATTTTGGGTAAATAAATTCACAACTTGTTAAGTGTCCTTGCTGACAAATTATTTTTTGCACAACAATCGGGGCACCAAGTAAGTTGTTGGGCTCGAAGTCAGTGCTTTAATTTGGAAGCAGTGACAGGTCTAGCTGAGCAAGAGTGGCTAGTGTAGGCTGGACATCCCTTAAAAGTTTCACTTGCCATCTTCATTTTAGATCTTGGTGCTGGTTGATGCTAGCACAAATGTGTTGATATGCACACATTACAAAAGTAAGTGGGAGTAATGAGTAGTTTATTATGCTTTTTGCAGGATATAGGTATTGCTCTTAAAGATAACATCAAGGGTGAAGTTAAGAATTTGGCATTGGAAATATGGTCAAATTTAACAAAGAGAAGAAAAACAAAAGTTGGTACTTTAAGTCCTACTAAGTTGATGGTGAGTTAATGTACATAGGGTCTGTTGTCACGCAAGGGAGTGACAATCGTTGTTTTACCTCAAGAGTATCTTTAAACATTGTGATTTATTTTAGCGATGAATAAATAAATGTGAATTGTGTGCACGTAGATTTTATGTGGTGCAGTAAAATGTTGTCTACATATGTGTTGGCAAGTTTTGATGAAAAAAGCTTGTTGGTTTAGCAGTTTCTAATAAATCAATTCTGTAATTGCCTCTATTTTAATGTCTTCCTAGAAAAGTCTGACCAAAGTTTAAATGCTAGGTACTAATTCGCTTTTGGTCGGACATAACTGTTCGTGTGACCTCTAAATCCTGGTACTGAAGTTAATGTCTTTTTACATCCATCACATTTAAAACTTCAAACATTCTAAATTACTGTAATAATTAACACTTACAAAAAAATAACTTCCAAGGAATATTTTTATTTTTTGGCGTAAGTTTGACCGTGACAAAATAATAAGGAGTTGCTTTTGAAGAATCCTTCTTTCCTAGTGTACCCGTCTTTTACCACGAGAAGCAGGTTTATTGGGGTTCTCCAGAGTAGCCTAGTCTGGTACACCTTCAGGGTTTCTTTCTGCTTTTCACCCAAGAGGGGGCAAAGTTATACAATATGAACTTTGGGGGGGGGGGGGCAAAGACTTTTGGTGCACGAATAAACATCAAAAGTTTGTCGTGCAGTATACACCTTATAAGATATGTAATTCATTAACTTTGAATAAAATTTTCACCAATGATTTTCTTGCTCCCCCTTCAAGTAGTCCACCTCCTATGGTGAGTTGACGTGTCACTGCGTAAGGTGTATTATTTAGTTTCGACATTCCACAAATATATTAAGTTACACTTGCTTGTTTTTGTATTGTGCTCATCGGAATATATGAGCACTTTTCGTAACGTCTATTAACTTGTAGTTTTGAGCTAATGTCAAGTGTTTTGAGACCTTACAGGGGTTCATACAGAGGTAGTAGTGAGCCCTGTACTAATACTGATAAGTTTTATTTGTGCAGTATTAAAAATTCTCACATATGCACACATTTCCCCTTCCAACTAAAATTTTTGTGTCCTTTTCCTGACGCCTAGTGGTCATGTTATTTAATATTATGTCCATGTTTTGTTATTTAGGTTCAAATTGCTCCTGAATCAAAAAGGGTAAGCACACGAGAGACTATCAGTAACTTTGTGATAAAGCGACCTCCTGTGCCTGGGAATTGGAAAATGTTGATTTCAGTTCTAAAAATATTTGGAAAAATGCCTGTCATGTTTTTTGATTAAAGTTTATCTTGTTGTTTATGTTTTGTGTTAACAGTATTTTAGATGCCTTTTTGATTTTTTTTTTTTTTTTGTAGGTTTGTGAAGCTGTTTTTATTTATTTGGGCTTTACGCCAGTTAAAGCAGTGGTAAAAGTTCCTGCACTTTCTTTAACCTACAGTGTAAATGTAGTGAACGCATATTGCGGCAAAAGAGTATTCCCAAATAATGATGGATCTTTTATATTGTATGAAGGAAAATATATGTTCCAGTATAAGAAACAAATAGCGTGCTCCGATACAAATAGTGACTTACATGAAAAGTTTGAAATTGATGTTGAAGCCCATAATCTAAAATTATATGAAGACAACATGTTCGGAGAAAATTCACCGGGAAAAGCATTTTTTCAAATTCCAAGTAATATAGTTGAAGTCGATTATCAGGGACAAAAGGGTATTTTTACACCTCGTGATAATGTGACCTTATATGGAAAGTCTCAAGGCCTACCTGTCGAATCTAAACTTGAAGCGGCAATGATTGAACAATTTAAAAAAACTGAGATCAAGGTAGAAAATAATCAAAACATACGATCAGTATTTGTCCCTTTCAGTGGGGGAGGAGACATTGCAATGTTTGGTATTGATAATTCGACATGTGTAATTGAAATACATTCATCATTGGCCCCCAATTCACCAACTACTAGTGATGACGAAGACACACTTTCTCTTGATATGGAACTTAAAAGAGGACAGACTGATGAAGAAAACGGATTGAAGCAGCTTTGTGCAGACATGATGGTTACTTTAGCAATGTCTGTTGAGAAAATGGAAGATGTTCAGAAATTACGTAATTTGAAGAAAATTTCAGTATATGGACTTTTATTGGATGTTGTCTTACCACTACGCTTGTTGAAATTAACAATGAACTTCAAAGAATCGCAAGGGTCAGTTTCAATTGTTCAGAAATTCAATGGCAGATTAGCTGGTGGTCAATATTTACTTGCTGACAGATTAATAACATATATGATACGAAATATGAAGTAATATGTATAAACTGTTACCTAGAGTTGGCTCGAATTATTTTTCATTATATTATGTATTGCAATTTCAAGTTAACAATAAATCAAAGTCAGTCATTATGCTGCTAAAAAAGTGTCTTGAAGACAGTAAAAGTTAAGTACTACTGTAGACAGGTCTTTATGAACAATATGTGGTACATGCAGTACATTAAAAAATATGCATTCAAAATACTAGTGTTACATGCGGTGCAAGTTTTAAAGTTGACAGAATATTGCTTTTTTCAAATAGGTAATTTTGTTCTGTTGCATTCAACATGGTACAGTCACCCATAAAGAAATAGGCACTTTAACTTACAAAGATGCAGCCCCCTGTGGTTGTAAACAGTATCAATCGGCCTGGGCCGTCAGGCTTGATAATTATACGCCTATAAAATCATTAGTACTATCAGATAGCTAACTTGATTCTTTCTTCACTTCTTACATGATTTCTTCCAAATGGCTTACAAATGCCCTATGAACTCATCCAACCCAATACTCACTACTTTCCACAAAACTCCTCCCACTGGTAGTATGGTTTAGACTATGCATTCAAGCAACCTTACTCAAATTTGATACTAAGTGTAATTTGGTATTTGTGTTTGCTAAAATTAATGGTCAACGCATGAATTACGCTAAAATATAAATTATGTAGTAACAATACTGTAGTTATAACTAGGCAGGCTTGCTCGATATTTGTGCTCAGAAGTTTGTTTCAAGGTCTTATAAACATATGAATAACAATAATAATAATAAGAAAAAGTAGTATGGCAAGCAACACAAAAAGTAGAACAAGAATATGCTCAGAGTCCTGGACACCATGAGGGCTGGGGGGGTCAAAACAGATATCCGAGAGTTTGGACTCTGCACTGCTGCTGCTTGGGGAGAGGCTCTCACTGCAGTCTGCAAATCTCGCCCTCTTGCTAGAAGGAGAAAGTGCATCAATGCACGAGGAGAGAGATTCCTGATCATATTTTTCCTGGCAATCTGATACTTGCTGCTTCTTGCACTTACACCTGCGATTTTGAAACCAGGTTTTTACCTGGGTTTTACTCAACTCCAGGCGAGCTGCCAGCTCCATGCGATCAGGAACACTGAGGTACTTATTCTCTGCAAACTTGAGTTCTAAACCTTCAAGTTGTTTTTTAGTAAACAAGGTGCGCCACTTTC